>Ga0316207_10001592_pt1 | contig 26991 bp, 17 predicted proteins | sample 6weekpyrite_MG_FD_204943 | JGI IMG/M metagenome (GOLD analysis project Ga0316207, IMG submission 204943) | Microbial mat bacterial communities from mineral coupon in-situ incubated in ocean water Damariscotta River, Maine, United States -... | ecosystem: Environmental > Aquatic > Marine >... | reverse complement strand
GGTTGTTAGTAGTTTCCAATTTAATGATTCACTATAAAACTGCAATCATCTCGAATGTGCTGACAATTGTCATTAACTAAATGCCTCTGTTCAAAATATTGATTGTTTTTAAGCCCGATTGCCCTGTGCAAATGCCCCGGTGGTAAAATGAGAAGTGATACATAGCAAAATTAAATTCAATAAAGCTAAGATTCTTTTATTCATGTTTTTCTTTCAGATGAAATTTAGAAATGAAATGCTTGATCGTTTTTATCAGCAAAACCAATAATATGCTGACGCCGACCACCACAAAGGTCTCATCCTGAGTCAGTTGGTCGTGAAGAAAAAGATAGAAAAACAGCCAGATTATCATCGATAAAATAATGATGCTGACCAGGGATGAAATGGGTAATTTCAATTGTTGCTCCCTTAAAAAATTGGAAAAACATTCCTTACACTCTAAATATAGCTTATTTGGCTTGTTTGTCTACATTTAAGTCATTGAAAGTACGACATAAATTGAGATGATATCAGGCTCTGGAAAAGCCTAATGCAACACGCTTGTTTCATCTACTGAAGAGATTTTATAAAAAGTTAAAATAACTGTTAGGGTAAAAATGTATTATAAAACCGGGTGGACATTGTCATTCGACGAATCATACTTATTTAAATTTAGTTGAGGTAGTGTCTTAACCAGGGTAAGGTTAAAGAAAGCAAATGTTGCGTTTATTGCTTTGTAGATGCCAAATTAAGAAGCATTGCTTTACTTTATATGTAGATTCTGATTAACTTTTTCGAACATCAATTGGATACATCAAATAGTTTATTCAGGACGCACTCATGTCATCACCAAAACAATTGTTCGTATATATCTTATTGTTATTATTCGCTCAAGCAATATATTCGGATGAATATTCTGCAACGGATGTGAAATCTGGTTTAAAAACCACTAGTGTGTTTTTTAATCAAACCGGTGTGCCTGATCTTGTGATTAAAAGACAATGCCAGCAAAAGAAAAAAAATGCTAAGTGTTGGCAGCTTATTGTTAATTCAGCAGGTAAGGAATTCCATTATGCAATAGGGCATAGTATCAGTCAGATTTCCAAAGGCCGATATAGAGATAAAGTCTACTTGTTGATAACTGAGCGTTGGCAGAAAGGTAAGAAAAGTGTGTCCAGCACTTATTTAATCGACGACAAATTCAAAAAAACCAGTTTTAACAAAAGTTACAAAAATGTTTTGTCGAAAGGGTTTTGGGGCAAGAAGCGCTCATTTAAAATGCAGACAATTGACAGCAAAGTGACTCGAAACGGTAATTTACTGGTGTTGTATCGTGATGGATTACTTGAGATTAATCGTGCCGGTAAAGTTATTAAGAAAGTAGAAACACCTGAAGAATTGGAAAGTGGAAAAATTGGCAGTAACCCGCAAGGCGAATTCTCGGCCATTGCCGTGGCATCTGAATCCAATCTCGTATACCTCAGTAATTATCACAAATGGGTACAAACTGATCTTGAATTAAGCGAGCATGGTGATCGTCAGGGAGTGGTGAGTATATATCCCGCTGGTGATGATATGGCGTATGGTGCAGCCTATAAATATGTGAATGCTTATAATAAGGGTATTTACGTCATTAAGACCGATTTCAAACAGGAGCGAGTTGAACAAGGTTTGTTATTTAATTCGGAAGACAGAAATATCGGTTTTGATATTGATACTTATGTCCACGGCGATGAAGTTATCATTAGTGGAAAAAACTCGTCAGATAACGAAGCCGTATATTTTCAATTGGCAAAAAATGATTTTTCACTATTGTCTGACGCCATGCCGGAATACATGGACAGCTATTTTTATGATGAATCTCCGTTGGCCGTGTTGGCTGGTACGGGTGTCAGTCAGGTATTCTGGAATGCCAAATCCGAAGTTAAACAGGATGATGATGTGGTTGCTGACGTGGAATACGAAATTTCGGATGCTTTGTTTATCACTGCACAATTTGAAGGCCGCTGGCAAAATACTCAACTGGCTGTCACGTATCTGCAAAACAAAGTCGAGGATTACGCGGAACAACAGGGGCAGAATGCAGGTGGTAGTGCTGGCGGAAATCTGGCTAAACGTGCATCCAGTTATTTATTTTCTACTCTGGATATCAACGGATTGTTTTCCAAATCCTCATCGTTGCGATTGGTGGCGGAAACTGGTGAAACCCAAGGTGTAGCTGTTTTCAAACGCAACGATCAATTGGTTTCGGAGCAAGAATTTAAAACCAAATTCTTACGTATCGCCGCATTGAATATGCGTGAGCGCGGTTTTTACTGGGGCCTTGAATACGTCAATTTTCGTATGCCCAGTGCAGTTGGGTTCAGTGACCAATCGAAAAACATTGTTTATACAGATTTTGATAATGCCATGAAAATGACAAAAGCCAGTCTCCTATTTGGTTTTGATATGCTGGCTTACGCAAAACGTTATGAAACCAATTTTAAAAAGTTTTATATAAGCGGTAATGCTGGAGTGGGCATCGGGTATTTAAAAATATCCGATGAAGTAGAAGATGCCGCTAAACAACAAACCGGAAAAACCAGCATCAACCTGCCAACACCTTTTGCTATTGATGGTATGCTGGAGTTGGGCTATCTGGTTCAACAACGTGCAAAAAGTTTATTTGGTATGGGCTACTCTGCAAGTATAGGTTACCGTGGAAAGCTTTTGTTCCTTAACAGTGGCCAATCAGTTGACGACGAAGACAGTAGCATTGAAGCCAATGAACTGGAAACGGAGTTTGAGAGACTTGATATCTGGCACGGCCCATTTGCGCAGGTGAATTTGATCTTTTGATTATTCAATGAATTATTTTGAGTTGTGCCTAAATTTGGTGGATGCGTAAACTTATCCACCCTACTCATAAAGAGTGTTGGCGCTAACTATTGTTTGTATTTGTGTTATACTTCTTCGCTTTTTTATCTTTCCAAACTGATAGAAAAGCTTGTAGCAGTGTTATGTTTCTTGTCTTTTTTTGTTTACTAAGTGCAACGGTTTGATATGTTGTAATCTTATGGCGAAGTAGGGTGGATAAGTTTACGCATCCACCAAAGTATTGCATACGCACCTATAGCGAAAATCTCAGGTAATTCCTTCTTGCTTGCTATGCCAAGTGTCATATCCGAACGAAGTTAAAAACATTGAGTTGAATTATCATATTTTTTAAATAAATTTGACTGCTCAATGGTATTCGGAATCCAATTATGTACCAATGGAGGAAACAGCCATACAGCCATACTGGCGTCGGGTTTTAACACCCTCGGGTAATAACTTGCCTAATGGTAATAAGGGAAATGGTAATACGCCAACCAAAAGCGCTTTGTCTATGCTTTCAGTATCTAGTTCGGTATTGAGTGCGTCTTTTTGAACTATCCTCACGTTTTTCAAATTAGCAATATTCACTTTCCTTGAGACTTCTTTGAGAAATCCTGATGAAGCATCCAACGCCACTACACAGCCTTTTTCACCAACTAATTCTGCTACAGGTATTGTAAAAAATCCAGTGCCACATCCAACTTCTAGTATTATCTGCCCAGGCTGAACATTTGCAGCCTTTAAAGTAGCCATAGGATCCATTAAGCGTTTTCTGAGTTTACCACCTATAAGAAGCCCGGCCGGTTTGAAAAACAGATTAACAATTTTTAAGTTACCTAAATCTAGTGTATTCATGGCCATTACCTTTAAGGCAAATCCCTCTCAATCGTCATTGTTTTGCCTTTTCTTGCGTAATATTTCCTGGGAGTTTCACTCATTGCCTATATCTTAAAAGAATAGTAGAATTTACTTGAAACCTGTAATGGTTTTCCCGTTTAATATATGAGCAGTTAGCAATAATAGGAATTATAACTATGGCTTTAGATCAACTCGAGGCATTTTTAAAGAAAATGCAGTCTGACCCTGCACTTAAGAATGAAGTGCTCGCTTCATCAACTGCAGATGATGTTGCGCGCATAGGACTAAAGCTTGGTTTTGAATTTTCAGGTGATGAACTATTGAGAATATCAGGTAAGAAAGTTGGTAGGGTTACGGTTAAAAAAAATGATATTCCTGGAGAGTACAATTAATTGCTTTTTGAATATCTGATTGTAGAAGTATCGTAAGGATAGATGCCATATTTTCCTCAAATAAAGAGTATCTTGCCCTGAATTGAACGTCCTTTTTAGTATCTCATAATTCTTAATAGACAGATTGGGATAGGGAGACAACTCACGATACTTCTCCTCCCACACCACCGGTTGCCATGGGCAGATTTGCTTGTGTTTCAGGCAAGCTGCCGTTCCAAACAAACACAAAATGTATTTCTTTAGTTCCGCAAATATTCTCAAAACAGTTTGACCTTGAATACTGATGCTGTTTCTTCGCACTTCCACTATTAACACCTTATGTGCTTGTGACTCACCTTGAGACGTTTGTCCTTAAAACTCATTGTGAACCCAAGAAAGGTAACTTGCTAAAGTCTTGCAACATGGCTTTTTTTGTTAATGCTTAGATTTAATCATTCATTGATTGAAGTAAATTCTGAATTCTCTAACGATTTTCCAAAATCGCACGAACAGGATTCAAATCCACATACATCATGCCGGTGAGTAGGGCTGTTTCATCCAGTAAAGCCTCCTGGTTATACTAATTGACCTCGTTAGGCCACTATGCCTTTTGATTCCAAAAAGCCATCAGGAACATCTGAAGTTTTCCATCCAGTTATCGCAAAATAATACAGCGGCTCTCCCTCAATTGATAACCTATGTCGATAGCGTTCGATGTAATAAATATCAAGATATTTAGAGAAAATTAATTCCCTGATCATTTTTGAAAAACCTGATTTATCGTTTATATCAAAAAAGGTATCCTTTATATTGAAGGCCACCCACGCACTACTTTTGACTGTATTAAACGCTTCCAAAAATGCTTTCGCTGGAATGTCACCGAAACCAAGTGCAGCAACTGTTACCATACAATCACACTGCCATGATGCTATTTCTTCCCTTTTATCTTTATCCAGCTTTGTGAAATCCTCAACGTAATATGCGTCATATATCCCCGGTCTATCTCTGATTGCTGCATCATAAGCTTCGGGAATTATATCCACGCCTATTAAGCGAGAAACGCCATATTTTTTTAATTCCTCTCCCATCATTCCATTTCCCGCACCTAAGTCCAGAATTCTAAGCTCGGAGAAGTTATTTTGATACTGTTTTACTGCGGCTTCGAGTATTGATGCTACTTTACTTGGAGATGTGCATTTAAGCCGATCATAAAATATTTGTTCATAGAGACCTGGGACTTGATAAATTTCATCATAGTCATGGAATCTTATTTTTCTACTGCCACCTGACCCTTGAAGATGGAAATAGGCCTCATCTTGATTTACGCTGATTAATTCATCTTTCGGGAACTGTATTCGATGTCTTTTTATCATAACTTTCTCAGTTTTGTTTGAATATTCAATATTCCACATTCTTTAAAATCCAAATATGCAGAATGCGTAATACAAATAATCAGTGAAAATATTCACAGTAAATTCAGTTGTAAAAAAAGCAGACTGTTAAAATCAGTCATCAGAAAGGAATCACTCACACCCGTAAGTAATCAAAGAAAAGTACTCGTATTTACCACAGTCCCTGCCCACATCAGTCGGGATTTATGAATAGTTTTTGATTTGTTGCTTTTGTCTTGAAATGCTTGCTACATTTAATCACTCCCTGTATTGGTATGCAAGGTAAAAAGATGTCAGTGTATTTCGAATGATTAGCGGAAGCACTGCACCTGATGCCAGCAGATATTTCATACAATGTCTGGGGAGGAGTCGGTATTGAATTGAAATTTATTGCGATGTTAACCTGGGTTTCACAAAGCTCCACCCAGGCTACCTAATTAAGAAAATATCAAGTAGAAATCACCAATCCCCATTGATTCAACTTACCCACATCGCGACCAGCACCATCGACAACTTTTAATTCCCAGTCACCATTAACATTGCTGCTATGAAGATTGGCCAGGTCTGGAAGATTTTCTGTGGTATAAGTTTTGATAATATTGTCGAGGCTGCCACCGGTGCGTTTGTGTAATATTACACTGCTACCATCCGGTGCGCTTAGCATGAGTGTCAGATCCGCAATCCAGGTATGGGTAATATCAACAGAAACCTGAATTTCTTTTACCAGGCCGGAATCAGTTATATTGATAGTGTCCGAAATACCGTTTCGATCATTATCGGGTATGGCAACAAATGGTGTTGAAGTTTTTTCAATTTTATTGCTGGCCAATAAAGCGATTTCCAGGTTCCAGTTACGTAATGTACCTTCGTCCCAACGGGCGTGATCAGACACGCTAAGTTTCCATGGACCTTTGACAGATGAATTCTTAAGGTCACTCAGTGTAGGGGTGTTTAACACGTCGTAGGATTTGATTAGATTGTTGTTACTGGCGCCAGAACGATTATGCAATACAACACTCGTACCGTCAGGCCCGGTTAAACTCACTTGTAAATCACCAATATAAGTATGCTCAATATCCACACCGACCTTAACATTACTGATAATTCCGGTTTCTGTGATATTAATTGTATCACTGACACCAGTTGGTGAGCGATCAGGGATAGCTAGCATGGCATCACTACTGGCTTGTATTAAGTTGCTTTCTTGGATCGCTTCACCAATATCGGCTGAATAGATTAACGCAAAATCCTGTGGGCCTTGAGGAATGTTTGAAGCAACCACTTCAACTTGCCAAAGCCCGGTTAGGGGATTTTCAATATGAATCAACTCTACATTATTCGTAACATCCAGGGTGAGCAAATCACCGGGTTTGGGATTACCCACATGTCGGGTGCCATCAGGTGCGATTAACAATAAATTGAGATTGTTGACCAGCGACGGTCCTGGGTAGTCACTGTAAACCAGTGTTAAGCGTAAAGCTGTTTCGGAAGACTGTACATTAAACTCCAGCGCATGAAACTCACCGGTTCGTAATCCGGGTGAGACTTCCAAAAACTCAATTGTGTTTGATGCCGCGGGAGATACAACTGCATCAACATTGACACGACCGAATCCCTGATCATTATCCACAAGATGTGCTTCTGTAGTGCCGGGTAAACGTAGTGCGCCGTGGATGAGTGAGGCTTTCAATAATGCTGCACTGGGTGATTTGATATTTTTTTTGGTACGAAAATATTCTCGCAGCAATCCCACTGCGCCGGCCGCTAATGGTGTGGCCATACTCGTACCACCCATGTGAAAATATTTTTTGCTTGGTGGGAATGCAGCCCAGGCATTATTATTGTTGGCTAGCATAGTGGAGCGGGTGGATAAAATAAAGGTACCAGGTGCGACAACATCGGGTTTAATGCGACCATCGGCTGTCGGGCCGCGACTGCTGAATGCAACAACATGTTCCGCATTGTTGGCCATGGGGTCGGTGTTATATGGTGCCACAGGATAGTCGCCAGGCCACCAGCCACCATAGGTATTATGGTTGAAATTACTGCGTTCATTTTCGCTGGCACCGACACTGATGCAATTTTTGGATGTGGCGGGGGAGGTGACGCTCATGGGATTAATTTTACCATCACCATCAGCATCACTACCATCGTTGCCGTTGGCAAATAAAATACAAAAATCTTTATGTGTCCAGACAAAACGATCGACTTGTTCACATTGTGCGTCATAAGCACCCGGGTCACCGCCGCCCCAGGAATTGGAATGAACACGCACCTTATTTTTGTATGCATCGGCAAACAGTTTAGTTAAATCATTAGGAATGCCAGCTAATAAATAGCGGCCAATTTCTTCATAATAAGCGGGATTTTTCCATTGCATTTCCTGTTCGACGGCCTGGAAATATAATTTCGCTTTATGGGAAAGACCACGTATGGGTTTGTCTACATTGGATAGATTACTGCTAACACTACCATCACCAAGCACAGAACCGGCCACATGGGTGCCATGGCCACTGTCCAGGTCTGATGCGCCATCGTTGCCTTTGGGATTGTTGATATAGCGGGATAAATCATCGGTGATCGGATAGCTTTTTATGCCTGTAATGCGCCCGCTAAAATCCGGATGAATATTTTGTGGGTCAGCGGTATCGATACCTGTATCGCAGATGCCGATAACCTCCCCGGCGCCACTTAAATCAAGATGGTTTTCGGCCAGTGCTTTTTCCGTACCCATAATGCCAGCCGCAACATTATTGCTGGTGCGTTTAATAATACGTTCACGAATAAAACGCACGCCATGAATGGCTGACAAGGATTTGATACGTTTAGCAGCGCCTGCGCCATTTTTCGGGTCGCGAATGACTAACACACCGGCATTAACATCTTTACTTTGAATTTCAAATCCCAGTTTTTTGATTGCCGGCAAGCTGGCAGACAAGTCTTTGCCGGTGAAAAACTCCACCACATAGGCGCCAGGTAAGACTTTTGTCCGTGGTAAATCTGACGTCACATCATCGGCTTTACGGCCAGCTTTGGTCAATGCCGAGCTGGCAATACGATCGCTATGCGGTAAATGCCCAATCCAGCGCACAAAGGGTAGGGCGCGCAGTTTTATCAGCGTTTTATCATTGGCTCGTACGACATAAGTAAAGGCTTCCAACGGCATGCGTGGCTCGGCACCCGCGGATTTTAGTTTTTTCAACCATTGTTCTTTGATGGGCCCGATGAATTGCACAAGATGATGATGGAAACCCGATGTTAATTTTTTTTCGCCTTTATAGTGAGGATGACTGCGTAGTTTTCCTTTCTCGTCCAAACGAGGTTGTGCAGTATCGATTTCCTTGTCACCCAAACGCAGAATATATTGACTGCTGATGTCTTCAATCGGATATTCTCGTGCCAGGCTTGCCAATTTTTCTTCTGCAACTTCGGCCAATAGAAAACCCTGATAACGTTCCAACACCGGGTAAAGCTCGGCGATTTTGTCCTGCTCTGCATCTCGACAAAAAATTTTAACAACCTTGTTCATGATTCCTTTCTCCTGGCTGGTCGAATAGAACTATAAGAATATTGTAAACGATTCTGAATATACTGTTTAAAAATGAATCAGATTTTGAATTGTAATTAATATTTGTGCATTTTTATCCATTTTCAGGTCTATAAGTGCAACAAGAAACAGTTAAAGTTTGTATTATTAATCATAGAAGATATTTGAGTTCGACATCGATTGGCTGAAGTTGTTACATCATCATGAGTTGAACTTGAAATCAATTCGTAGTTTTACGGTGATATAACATATTTATAATTAAACCATTCATGAGGAAGACACATGAAAGTTATAGACCCATCGTCACCGGATATGCAGCGCATCGCTGAAGCGCGGCATCACGACCCATTTAGTATCCTGGGCAGACACAGTATTGATAAGCAGGTGGAAATTCGCGTATACATTCCTGGTGCCATATCAGCGAGCATCGCCGAAGGTGATCGCGAAATGCATCGAATCGATGGTACAGATTTTTTTCAGTGGCGTGGTGAAGCTGCGGAAGTGCCTGTTCCTTACCGTATTATCTGGCGAGATCAGGAGCATCGCGAACATATCGCACATGATCCTTATTGTTTTGCTGCACAACTTTCTGATTTTGACTTGCAGTTATTTTCGGAAGGCAAACATTGGCACGCCTATCGTGTCCTGGGTGCGCATGTTCACGAAATAGACAATGTTAGCGGGATTCGATTTGCGGTTTGGGCCCCGAATGCCGAGCGAGTGAGCGTAGTGGGTGACTTTAATCAGTGGGATGGCCGTCGTTACCCCATGCGGGTGCACGCCGGCAGTGGGGTTTGGGAGCTTTTTATTCCTGATTTGGAGCCGGGTGTTTTGTATAAATATGAAATCCGCAATCGTCAGTCAGGTGAAATTCAACTTAAAGCAGATCCTTATGGCCAACAATTTGAATGTCGTCCTGCAACATCTTCCATTGTTGTCGATAGACTGCAATACCAGTGGTTTGACGAGCAATGGATGTCTGATCGGCCAATTCAAAACTGGCAACAAAAGCCCATGTCAATTTACGAAGTACATTTGGGTTCCTGGCAACGCGGCCCAGAAGGTGAGTTGCTAAACTACCGTGATTTAGCTCATCGTTTAGTTGATTATGTGAAGGAATTAGGCTTTAGTCACATCGAATTATTACCTATCACTGAGCATCCTTACGATCCATCCTGGGGATATCAAACCACCGGTTATTTCGCGCCAACCAGTCGTTATGGATCACCTGATGATTTTCGCTATTTTGTGGATTATTGTCATCGCAATCACATCGGTGTCATTCTCGACTGGGTGCCCGCACACTTCCCAAAAGATGCACATGCACTGGCACGATTTGATGGCAGCGCTTTGTATGAGCATGAAGACCCCAGATTGGGCGAGCACCTTGACTGGTCTACCTTGATTTTTAATTATGGTCGGAATGAGGTTAGAAGTTTTTTACTGGCCAGCGCCATGTATTGGCTGGAAGAGTTTCATATAGATGGATTACGTGTCGATGCCGTCGCGTCCATGTTATATCTGGATTATTCGCGTACCGAATGGGTGCCCAACAAATACGGCGGTCGGGAAAATCTGGATGCTATCGATTTCCTAAAACAAATGAATGACGTGTTGCATACTGCACACCCGGGTGTGCTAATTATGGCAGAAGAATCCACCGAGTGGCCACAAGTCAGCCGACCGGTCTATGCGGGTGGATTGGGTTTTGATTTGAAATGGAATATGGGCTGGATGAACGATACATTGAGTTATGTGCATGAAGAACCGATTCATCGAAAATATCATCACAATATGCTCACATTCAGCATGCTTTACGCCTTCACTGAAAATTTTCTTTTACCTTTTTCCCACGATGAAGTAACGCATGGTAAGCAATCCATGCTTAACAAAATGCCCGGTGACGAATGGCAACGTTTTGCTAATTTACGTTTACTTTATACTTATATGTTCACTCATCCAGGTAAGAAACTGTTATTTATGGGCTGTGAATTTGCCCAAGGTACGGAGTGGAATAGTGCACAGCCACTTGACTGGTATGTACTGGATTATGCCAATCACCAGGGCATGAAAAACCTGGTAAAAGATCTCAATGGACTTTACCACAACAGCGTGGCACTTTATCAACATGAGTTTCAATGGCAGGGTTTTGAATGGATTGATTGTAATGATTCCGATCAATCAGTTTTAAGTTATTTAAGAAAAGGCGATGATGATTTCATGATTGTTATCGTTAATTTTACGCCGATCCCACGAAAGTCTTACCGAATTGGAGTGCCCGCTGCTGGTGTATATGAAGAAATATTTAACTCGGATTCTGAATTTTACGGTGGTAGCAATATGGGAAATGGGAGTGAGTTTTTGATGGCGGAAGAAAAAAACTGGATGAATCAACCACATTCTCTTGAATTGACATTGCCACCCTTGGCGGCGATTGCGTTGCAATTAAAGCGGGAATAATATAAAGGTTTTACGGGTTACGCATACTAAATGCGTAACCCAAAATGTCATCTGTTAAATTGAGGTGACGCGTATTATTGTGCCGGGTTTGGGGATGATAGGAAAGCGACACCAGAAATGGGCATGTTGCAGCTTGCTACCTATGTCGCTATGCGGGCGAATTGCCTGGGCATTGACCGTGGTAAAAACCACGCCACCCGGTTCAACGACTTCAACACGAATATCACCAGAAACAAAACGCATGACTCTTTCTTTGGGGCGAACTACGACTTCAACTTCCATTTTATCCTGATGTTGATGAACTCTTACCGTATCTATTATTACATTACCTGAAGATACTTTTTCAACTTTAACCGTATTCTGTTCCACAAGATCCAGATGTCGGCTTGCGCAGCCAGCTAGTATTGTTAAGGACAATATGAGTAGTACAGAAAGTGTTTTCATGGTTTTCCCCAAATAAACAGTTTGTCAGTGAGTTAAATTGACTTTCTAAGGAAAAAGTTCAATTCATTATCTTTTCTAAGTATACACTTTTATATTGAATGTCAAAAATTGAAAAATTTCCCAATTCGTCTGTAAATTCGCGCTACACTTACAATGATTAAGGTTTAGATATTTACCTTAATGTAAATGTTGATCTTGAAAAAAAGCAGAATTAAGCATGCCGATAAGATTAAAAGTGGCAAATACACAGAAAGCGCTTGAAGATGTGTTTAAACTTCGTTATGAAGTTTTTGTGGTTGAAGATGGTCGTTTTGGTAAAACTGAATCAGACAGTAATCAAATTTTCGATTTATTCGATCAACTGGACAGCACGGCAAACATTATTGCATATGAAAACGATGAGCCGGTAGGTACAATTCGCATTTGTTGTGACTCGCCAGAAAAACTTCCACCCGAAAAATATTATGATTTTTCCCAACAAAGGGAATCTATTCAAGATTCTTGTTTCGCCGGTTTGTCGCCAGATCCTCTCATCGTGAGTCCCGGCATGTTGGCAGTTAGAAAAAAATGGCGAGGACGACGTGATGTCACGCCAGCGCTTTTTAAATTGGGCATCGGTATGGCAAAAAGCTGGAATGCTTCGCATTGCTTTGCCACCGTCAATCATGAATACACTTCGTTATATAAACGCGTAGGTTTTGACGCGATAGATGAGCCATTTTTGAATAAAAGCATTGGTAATTCAATTGTACCCATGGTTGCCGTGTTTAATGACGTTTATGAATGGGCGTTTGGTCGGTTGTTTGGTACGGCTTTCGATCGTTTCTGGATTGATCATTTTTGTGGGAATTTTGAAAGAATTTTATTGAGTGCTGGCGAAGTATTATTTGCCGAAGGCGATGCTGCTGATCATGTCTATATTATTGACTATGGCTGGATGCAAATATCACGTCGTGACCCAGAAGGAAAAGAGGTTATTCTTGGGCACTTACCACGGGGTTCATTGCTTGGTGAATCTGCCTTAGTTGGTGATCAAAACCGTTCAGCAAGTCTCACTGCACCTACAAGTGTTGAGTTAATTGTCTTGAGTCGCAAGGATTTTCGAGAGGCTCTTTTTTCCGATAAAAATAAGGTGTTGGATAAATTTCTACAGCAGATATCCGCACGCATAAGACGAATTGATGATTTAGCCATGATAACGGCATTGGCACCGCACACCGCCAGGGTGCGCTTTTCATTAAATGAATTAAGGAAAGTTGCCAGTCCTGATAAACGTCACCCTGGCACCTGGGTGACCCGTGTAAGTTTAAAAAAGCTGGCGGAGATTGCCGGCGTCGAAGAAACCCAAGCCAAAACTGTGTTGGAAATGGAAAAATTGGAAGGGCGTTTGGAATACGGTCAGCGTTCGATTCGATTTTTATTTTAATCTCAATTCTCCGCAGCTTGCTGCGGACACAAACCCGATGGGGTTTCCAAAGGGGAGAAGCGAAGCTTTCCCCTTTGGTCGTCAACGGAGTGCATACTCCGTTGACGAAATAAAATTGATTAAAGCATTAAATGTGTTTTATGGTAATTTATAATTTTAATTTCGATGTTTCCTGAATGTAACTTTTACTCATGTTTCCGCTTTCGAATAAACCATTTTTCCATTTCCACAAACACATATACTGAAAATGAAACCATAATGATCAGGCCCCAGGTTTCAGGCAGTAAGCCGGTAGTGCCAAACAATAGTTGGGCCGGTGGAAAATAAGTAAATAACATTTGAAAAATAAGTAAACTGCCAATAGCAATCAAGACATAGGGGTTTCCAAACAAGCCAGCGCGATTACTGACTGACTCAACAATGTAACGTGTACAAAACAGGTAAAATATTTCAAACATTACCAGCGTATTTACGGCAACTGTGCGCGCATATTCGATGGATGCACCTTGTTCTCGGTACCAAATGAACAGGCCAAATGTGCCGATTACAATAATTAAACTAACGAATAAAATTCGCCATAGCAATAATCGTGAAAGAATGGGTGCATCCGGCGTTCGCGGCGGGCGATTCATGACATTGCGCTCTGAAGGTTCAAATGCCAGGGCCAGTGCCAGAGTAACCGCAGTGATCATGTTTACCCATAATATTTGCACAGGTGTGATGGGTAATGCACGACCTAAAATTATCGCTGCAATTAAGGTTAATGCTTCTCCACCATTGGTGGGTAAAATAAATAAAATGGCTTTTTTTAAGTTGTCGTAAACGGTTCGTCCTTCTTCCACGGCGCTGGCAATGGATGCAAAATTATCATCCGCCAACACCATTTCTGCCGCTTCTTTGGAAACTTCGGTGCCTCGCATGCCCATGGCAATGCCAACATCTGCCTGTTTAAGCGCAGGGGCGTCATTAACACCATCACCTGTCATGGCAACCACTTGTTGTTTGTTTTGCAGTGTTTGTACTAAACGTAACTTTTGTTCTGGGCTGGTTCGGGCAAATACGTCGACGGCTTCAACACAATGCGTTAGTTGGTCTGGATTCATTTGTTCAAGCTCACGGCCGGTCGTCGCCCGTTCACCGTCACCAATTCCCATTTGCTTGCCAATTGCAGTGGCGGTAACGGCATGGTCTCCGGTTATCATTTTTACTGCTATGCCGGCGGTTTTGCATTGTTTTATCGCTTGAATGGCTTCTTGTCGTGGCGGGTCGATAATGCCAACAATACCGAGCAGGGATAAACCGGTTTGCACATCGTTGAACTGTAATTCACGATGGTTGCTCTCAGCACTTCGAAAAGCGATGGCGAGTAATCGATAGCCGCGTTCACCCATGGTTTGTATTTCCTGTTGCCAGTACACATGATCGATTGGGTAATCTTCACCGCGCATACGTTGTTTACTGCACATTTCCAAAATCCGTTCAGGCGCACCTTTTATATATATGAAGCCATGTCCGGCATGATCATGATGCATGGTTGCCATAAAGCGATGTTCTGATTCGAAGGGAATGACATCTGTGCGTGGCCATTCTGCCAGTTGCAGGTTCATATCCAGGCCTGCTTTCATACCCAGCGTGATCAAAGCACCTTCTGTAGGATCACCTTGCATATGCCAGATGTTTTCTACATTCTCTACTGCAGCGTCATTACATAGTGTGGCTGCTCGAGTCAGTTCCTGTAATGTTGGTGTATCGCTAGGATCAATTTCATGACCATCAAGAATAAAACTGCCGTGCGGGTTATACCCTTCACCGGTAACGTCAAATAAGCCGGATGCGGTGGAAACGGCCTGCACCATCATTTCATTACGTGTCAAGGTGCCGGTTTTATCAGAACAAATGACTGTCACAGCACCTAATGTTTCAACGGCAGGTAAGCGGCGCACAATCGCATTACGTTTTGCCATGCGCTGAACGCCGATAGCCAGAGTAATCGTCATGATGGCCGGTAATCCTTCAGGAATTGCAGCGACAGCCAAGCCTACAGCGGCAAGAAACATTTCAGCTGAGGAATACTCTCTGGCTAAAATGCCGAACAGAAAAGTGCTGATGGCGACAAACAAAATTCCCAATGTCAACCATTTTCCAAACACAGCCATTTGTCGTAGTAACGGCGTAGCTAGCATTTGAACGGCACGTAACAACGCATTGATACGACCGATTTCAGTCTCGTCACCGGTAGCCACAACAATGCCACTGGCCTGACCATAAGTTACCAGCGTGCCAGAATAAGCCATGTTTTGCCGATCACCCAATTCTGCCGCTTCATCAACAATATCATGGTTTTTTTCTGCTGGTACTGATTCACCAGTAAGCATGGCTTCATCAACGCGCAATTCCTTGCTGTGAAATAAACGTAAGTCAGCAGGAACTTTATCACCTGATTGCAGTAGCACAATATCACCTGGCACCAGATGTTCGGCAGGAATCATTTGAGTCTTGTCATCACGTTTAACGGCTGCTTGTTGTGATAACATATTACGAATCGCATCCAGTGCTTTTTCTGCTTTGCCTTCCTGTAAAAAACCAATTAATGCATTTAAAAATACAACGGCGAATATCACACCACTGTCGACATAGTGTTCCAGGAAAAAAGTCACTATCGCGGCAACCAGCAAAACATAAATTAAGACATTGTGGAATTGTGCGAGAAAACGACGAAATGGACTTCGTGTTTTTTGTGGCGTGAGTTTGTTTGCGCCGAATATACTCAGTCGAGAGTTGGCTTCTGTTTGTGATAGCCCGGATATGTGTGAATCAAGTGCGGAAAAAATTGAATCACAATCTTCATTATGCCAGATTTTATTGATTTTATCTGAAAAACGCATGACCGATTTCCTTGTCGATGGAAGAAGCGGTAGGGTGTTCAAAATGTATCACTGATTATTGTATAGCGAATTTCTCAATTTTAAAATACTCAAGTGCGATTATCGTTAGTGATTTATTGCTGGGAAAGTAATTATATTATCGATTAGCAAAATAATAGCTGCGGTGATAACCGCGATGAGTAAAGTTCGGAAACCGCTCCATAACCAGAATTGCCCGCTGATTTTACCAATGAAAATTCCTAAAGCGAATAAGGTAATAAAGGCTATAATGATAGAGAATTGCAGTGGTGGTATAGGTAATTCGTAACCCGACAGGCTTAAACCCATGGGGGAGATTATAATGAGAGAAATGATTAACGGGGATAAACCATTCACTGCAGCAACAAAAATAGGAACAAGTTTAGCGGCTTTCGCATGGGCGGAATCATCCATGTTTTTTACCAATGCTTGCTCAAGTTCACTTAATTCCTTTTTACGTTCAGCAGATTCGCTAATATAGGCGCTGACCAATCCACTCACGGTTAATGCAATGGCAGCACCCAGACAGGCAGCTAAGATGACACCGTTGGGTGCCTGACTGCTACTGTAAAATCCAATGACCAGACCTAACATGGTTAGCGCACCATCAAAACCATTGGTAACAAAATAGCGCCGCGCTATATCACTGGCACTGGCCAGTTTGAATAGAAATTTCAGTTCAGAAAACACTAATTATTCTACCTTGAACTCTTTAGTTTTCTGTGGGAGGTAAGTTGACAACCTCAACTTCGTCAATACTGTGAATTGAGCCACCCAAGCTGGTAATGACTTCGGTAATTTGTTCATAAGGAATTTGTTCACCTTCGATAACAATGACGGTTGTTTCGGTTTTTTCATCTACTTCAGCCACCGTAATTTGAACTCGGCAATTTTCATGTTGATCGGCAATGCTATTGGCAAATTCAAGAATTGATGGTTGATGTGGTTTCAAAACATCGAGCACAATACGTTTGAGAAATGACATGACTGAATTCCTGTCGAGTTAACGGGATAAATTATAAATGAGTTACCTATACTATAAACAAGAATAAGACGTTTTGAAATTACTTATTGAAGTTACGAAAGTCAATGCTGAATGCGGCTTGTCTGTTGTGGAAATAGATCAAAGGCAGATATAGTGTGGGCCTAATCGCGTTGAAGAAACGAGGCGGCCGATTTGGCGTGTATTTATTGAGCTGATTACGGATTTTTATAATTGCTATTAAAAATAATGACTCAAACTCAGTCCTAGGCGAATATAGTTGTGATTCCATTTTTCTGAGTCGCCACGGTAATCAATGCTTGTGTTTTGCAGCTTTATTGAAAAACCTAAGTTAGTGTTTTCTATTAATTGATAAACAACACCGGCTTCCAAACTCGTGCTCAGCCCCAATCCTCTGTCAGTGCCTGTTTTTTCGGATTTTAGAGTGGAAAGTAGTCCACTCAAACCTAATCGAGCGTAAATCAGTGTATTAAGTGTGATTGATTGATAGCCGCTAATGCCTGCCCCAAAACCATGGGTCAAATCTGTAAATGAACGACTTGAACTTAAAGTGTTTTCGTATTCAATTCTAACTAGTCGATAACCTGAAAATATTGCTATCTTAGGAAAAACTCGATAACCCAGAGCAACATCTACATCAATTCGCTTTAACGAGTCTTGAGTGGAATTTTTGTTTTCATGCTTGCCTGTTATAAAGCCACCAGTTAACAGCCAGGAGGGATTAAAACTATGTGTTCCACCAAGACCCAGCAAATATGCGGTGGTTTTTCCGTTAATGCCAGTGTTCCAGGTTTCGTGTTCTAGTCGCATATCTACGGAAGAAATTGCTAAAACACTATGTGATAATGTACAGGCTGACGCAAAAATTAATATTTGTAGAATTTTCATGCAAAAAATTAAAATCGAAAAGCGGGTAATAGGGCATGTGATTCTTTGAGAGTGGGCGCCGGTTGTATCTCAAGCTCATTAGTTTCTAACGCAATATTTTTTACAGTAACAACGTCAGCAAAATTATCATTTAGTGCAGAACGTACAAAAATAAATTCTCCCAACTCGTCTCCTGCGTTGGCAAGTACGCCGTATAAAGGGGTTTGTTCTGAATTATTTGCTACGGCTTTAATAATGTTAGTTGCCAACTCAGAAAGTGAAACATATTTTTGTTTGTTATATTTTAATTCATTGACTAAAAAATAAGTAAAGGGCGAATGACCTGAGTTTCGATAACTATCGTCAACATACTCATTACCACCGGAGGTGAGTACTTGAACACTTTTTTTATTAGCTACTTTAACATAGTACCCTTGTGATAATTCCATTGAACTCGGTCCGCGATTGCCGCCACGTAATAAAGAGCCGCTAAAACAGGAGTCAGAGACCAATAGGGTGTGTTTTGTTTTTTCGGCAATAATATTGATTTCATCGCGAATTGTTGAATTGCGAATAAATGTGGTGTCATCATAACCTTGGCCGTCAGTTGGAATCCAATAGCCACGCTGTTCATCCTTATCTAAATGTCCATGACCGGCATAGTAAATAAGAATATTGTCATTTGGTTCTACACGCTTTGATAGTTTTTTGAATTCGCCCAAAATTTCCTTGCGTCCAGCATTTTTTAACAAGGTAATATCGCTGAAACCATAATCAGCTTCTAATAGATTGGCTACATTTTCAGCATCTTTTACTGCAGTTTTAAGGTTTGTCCAAATACCATTACTATCCTGATAATGGTTATTACCAATTACTATGGCTCTATATTGCCCAAATAAGAGCGCTTTGGATGTTTCGATAGAAGGACCTATCCAGTTTAGACCGCGAGTGTCCGTTTCAGTCGTATATGATAAACTGCTAAAACAGACACTTGATAAAAATATAAAAATTTGAAAATGGCGCTTAATGTTATGCATTTATATTCTGATTTAATTTCATTGTCGTAAATTTGGATTTGAAAATACCATTTTAAATACAGCAATCAATTTTTCTTAAGCTTCGAGTTGTCGTAGTATACAGTTTCTATAACGCAAAAATACAGCATAGATAATGTAGTCGTTACGCAATATTGTGATGTATGAAATAGATTACAGATGATAACAATAAATTCGGATATAATCTAAAATTAGAATTATTAAATGAAAGAAACACAAGAAATGAAACGGATAATTCTTCTTGTTATTGTTGTTTTATTGTACGCTTGTAATGGCGAGTTTACTGGCGATGTGGAAAATACCCATCCAACCCAGAAGGCACCGGCAAGTGCACCCGAAATTGTTCTGGGGCGAAATGAAAAAAACCAATTGATTTTAAATTGGGGTGAACAAGATGATGCACAAAATTACACCGTGTATTTATCTACTTCCGTTAATTTTGAAGCCAGTGAAACGATAAAAGACAATTTAGATCAACCGCCGTATATTATTGAAGTTAAGATCCCCCGCCAACAGCTTTTCGCCAGGGTAAAATCCAACTGGTCTAGCAACGAAAGCCCCGTTTCAAAACCGGTTTCATTTACTACACCGCCGTTGGCGCCGGTTAATATCGCGAGTGAAATCATCAGCAATAATATTGTAGTAACTTGGAACCCCGTTGATACAGCTGATTCTTATACACTTTTTCGGCATACAAGCAATGTGCAGGATAAAAATGTGGCGATTATTGTTAAAAGGGTTAAATCACCTCATGAAGATAATACGGTGGTAGCCAATCAAAATTATTATTACTGGTTGGTTGCAAATGAGGGTGAACAAGCTAGCGCTTTTTCTGAAGTTAGTTCTGCCAGGGTTGTTACCGATGATATTATTAAAAACAAAGCGCCTGTCATAACCTCAACTACATATAGTATTGGTGAAAAAACTAAGACGATCACAAACGTCGAGGCCACAGATGAAGACGTTGACGAAATTTTAACGTTTAAAATCATAGGTGGCGAAGACGCGAGTTTGTTTTCTATCGTAAGTGATAGTGGTGAATTAATCTTTAACAATCCGCCCGACTATGAAACTCCGGGTGATGCTGACAAAAACAATGTTTATAGAGTTGAAATACAAGTCAGCGATGGAGAGAAAACAGATAAACAAATACTGCAAATAACAGTGCTTCCATCTACTGGCCCTAAAGTGCTAGCGACTTATCCTCGGGATAATAAGATCGATGTTGAAATTACTTTTAAAAATATCGATATTACTTTTAATAAAACAATGATTGAAAAAACTGTAAGTCGTGACACCGTGCGTGTTTTGCGTCAAGATGGTAGTGCTGTGTTAGGCACCGTAGCATATGATCAAGCAGGTAAAACGGCAACTTTTTCAGCTAAAGACAATTGGTCAGTTAATGAAACATATACAATTGAGGTGAGCACTGATGTGAAAGATACAAGTGGTGAATCACTTGCTGTTATGTTTACATCAAAGTTTACTACTGAATTGCCTGTTTTGACTGTCGAAAATATCAGTGTAGACGAGGGATATGCCAAAGCTGAATTGACATTATCACTGGATGTTTCTAGTGATAAGACAGTTACTGTCGACTATGTTTCTGTTGAGGGAAGTGCAGCTGAGAATTTGGATTATGTCGCTATAGCTGGTTCAATTGAATTCAAATCAGGTGAAACAAGTAAAAAACTGATAGTAGATATTAGTGATGACAAATTGTATGAAATCGATGAGCAGTTTCACGTTGATTTTAGCAGTGCCGATAATAGTGTGGCATTCAAAAGTGATAGGGCGACTATTTCTATCACAAATAACGATCCACTGCCCACATTAAGCATTAGTGATGAGAATGTTTCCGAAGCGATTGCTAATGGTATCGTTGAGGTGAATTTGAATAAACCCAGCGGGGTTGAGGTTACCGTAAATTATAGTACTTCAGATGATAGTGCAATTGCTTCCAACCATTACCAGTCAGTTAGCGGGAGTTTAGTTTTTGAAGACGGGAAAGTTAGCAAGACATTCTCTGTGCCCATCGTAGATAATGCTGTTGTTGAAGATGATAGGAAGTTTGTTGTTAACCTGAGTGCTGCCAACGCTGCAAAAATAGTTGATGGTCATGCTGAAGTAACTATTCAAAATGACGATGCGCCAGAAGCGCCAGTACTTTCTGTACAAAATGGCGATACTTTGGTTATCTTAACATGGGAAGATGTGACTGAAGCAACCGCTTATAATGTTTACTATGCAGATCAAAGTGGTGTTTCGTCTGAAAATTATAGTTTGTTAAATGGTGTGGCTTTGTTAGATCAAAGCAGCTCTTTGATTATACCTGAATTGAATAATGGAACTCAGTACTATTTTGTTGTTGTTGCACTGGCGGGCTCTCAAGAATCAGCATTAAGTAATCAAATCGATGTTACACCGCAGAAGATTGTGTTAAAACATCCACTGCTGAACGACACTGGGATTACTTATGGTGGTATCTATCCAAGTGGTAGCGATGGTAGTTGTAGTGGTGAAACTATAACACAACAGGATTGTAGCTCAGGACGTGACGTGTCGAACGCAGATGACACTGATGGTGATAATGGTTTTAGTTTTACTCGACTTGATGCTAATGGTGATCCACAGGAGTCAGATGCCAACGATCACTATTGTGTAAAAGATAATGTGACAGGCTTGATTTGGGAAGTAAAACAAGGAATGAATGAGGTGGCGGGTGACCAGGGTTTGCATGATGCCGACGATCTCTTTAGTTGGTATGATGAAAATCCCAATACCAATGGTGGCGCGGTAGGTCATGTCAATACTGAGGGTGCAACCTGCTATGGTTATGATGTTAACAACCCTGCCAGTTTTTGTAATACTAAAGCCTATGTAGAGCGGGTAAATCAGGCAGGTTACTGTGGCTTTAGCGACTGGCGTATGCCAACACGAGTTGAATTGCTCAGTATTGTCAGCTTTAATAAACTCGGTTCCCTTATTTTCAATATACAAATTCCCGCTATTGATAGAGATTTCTTTCGATATACGCCTGACAACCCCTACTGGTCTTCGTCGTCTTATGCCAGCGATTCCAGGCATGCCTGGAGTATTAGTTTCTATGGAGGTGCTAGCATTTATTCTTCTCGTATTGGAAGTCAGCATGTTCGGCTAGTACGCACGGCTCCATAAATATTCTCAGTGCGGTCTGTCTGTATACTCAGGTGTGCCGTAGTAATTTTCGGATTGAAATTAGAGAATATGTAAAAAGATAAATTCCTATTTAGCAGGGATATTCTGTATAGTTCGTTGAATTGATTAACTGATGAAAGTATTTCAAGAAAGGTTTCAGATGCGTGTAGAAAGCAACATGGCTTTGATTAAAGCACAACAAGTTTTAGGTGCTCTATTCTTGTTTCTATTATCGAGTATTTCAGCATGGGCACAAACTTGTAATAGTGCTATGCCATTCACCGCGCCAGACACTCGCTATACCATCAATAGTATCGGAACCGTGACGGATTTACATACAGGCTTGATGTGGCAGCAATGTTCAGCGGGCCTTTCCGGTGCTGATTGTGCCGATGGTGTTGTGCAAAGCTTTAAGTGGGATCAAGCGCTACAACATGTTGAGAATTTAAATGCAACGACAGGTTTTGCAAACTACACTGACTGGCGTCTACCTAATATAAAGGAGCTAGTTTCACTTGTCGAGGAGGCATGTGATTCTCCGGCAATCAACTTAAATCATTTCCCTAATACGACCCATAGCAAGTATTGGTCCTCCTCGCCACTTATTGGTCAATATACAACCCTTGCTTGGTACGTTAGGTTTTATGATGGTTATTCCCATAACATGTCCCGTAGCAGCGATGGATTTGTTCGCTTAGTGCGTATTGATCATGATCTTGTGTCTTTGATTGCTAATTGATTCTTACTTATATAGGTGTTGATGTTAGGCACGACACAAAGAGCGGCGTATTTCAAAATAATGTCGCCTAAAGTCTAATTTCAAACACCCTGGCTTTCTGGTTGTTGCTCTTTTGAGTTGAGAGAAAAATCTCCTACTGATATTTATTTTCTGGTGTCATAAAGTATTTCCCAATACTTAAACGAGTATAAAGCCGGTATAGCAATGAATCTGCTTAACCAGTGATTAAATTCTGTTCATAAATCGTTTTAAAGAGTAATTGACGAGCCTGTTGTAGCTGATCCGTTGCCTGATTATCGTTGTCTTGATTAGCTAGCATGTCAAGTATTTCAAAGCTGAGACCTAATTCTAAATAGCTTTCACTGTCCGACAATGATTTCAATATTTCATAAGGTGTCATCATGTTTTCGTATAGATAAATTTTACACTACTTCCCTTTTTCGTCCGTTTTGGTTTCTGGGAAAAAGCAAGGCCGGTGATAATTGAGATAGGGGTTGAGATATATAATATTGAACTCATTGATAGTTGCAGCTCATCGTTGAGAAATATGTGCATAACCAAAGTTCTTTCTTACAACAGAATTGTTCTTACTTTCAGTCAACGTCCTTTAGATATGATTTCCCTCACTTCGGTATAGGCAGCGCAATAACCCATATGGGTGATGCTTCATCAATGCTTTTAATGGTAGAGTGCGTTTCAGTTGAGTTCTGTTGTTATTTTATACGCAGTTCGATCTATTTTTCTTTTCAGGTTTACTAAGCGAAACCAAAATGAAACGAAGAAAAAGTAAAAGCACAACATTGCACAACTGAGATACAAACCTAGCCGAAACCTGCCACAAATAAATGTCATATCATAAATTCACATTGGGATAATACGGATGTCGACGGTTATATGTTCAATATTATGAAAAATAACGGAGTATTGTAATGAATATTAGTTTATGGAAAAAATTAATCATGATTGCATGCTTGGTAGTATCCAATCATGCTCTTGCTATTCCTGATTACAGTGTCAATCAAAATCCTATGCCGGGGGCTCAAGTGACATCGACCTATGATCATAATGCCGGTGGAAGAGGAGTAACCCCCTACTATGGTTACTATGTTTCAGAATTTCCATCATTAAATGATTATGGTGATATCGCAGGTCGCACCGATGTTGCTAATTCTTCAGACCCGATGGTGGAAGGAAGTACGAGTGGCCAGGCTGCCGTATGGAAAAACGGAGTTGTCAAAAACGTAGCGTTCAAAAGGAGTGGTTCATGTCGCGATGTGGATGGTGATGGTAATGCGGATGCATCATCTTGCGGAAGTCGAGCATTGGCTATTAACAACTTAGGAAAAGCAGGAGGTTCATCTCATGTAAGCATAGCCGGGCAAGATAGCTACTTTGAACAAAATATGTCTTGGTGGCCAAGTAGTGAGGGTGAGTATGATATGGGAGGGTCTAGAGAACTAAGTTTTTACACCATTTCGCAATCCCAAATTGAAGATATTAACAATCAGTCGAATGTGGTTGGCATTGGTATTACTACTGGCGGAGCTGGTCCCCAGGATGGTTTGGCTCATGGTCTGGTAAAGATCAACGGAGCAGTGGATTATATCGGCATTCATAAACAGTACAGTCGCGCCCACGCATTGAACGAAAGCAACACGGTAACAGGTGCGATTCTCTGGAATGACACAGACGATTATACTTCAGGTGTATCGACTACCTTGAAGGCATATACATGGCTCTCTGGAGAGCTAAATGTTGCTCAAGATGGCAATACTGATCCAGCTTATATGAGTGAAGGTTTTGACATAAACGACAGCGGTTTGGTTGTTGGTCAGATGGGGCGAAGTAATAATATTCGTCCCTTTAAGTGGTCTAGTCCTAATGGTAGCTTGGAAGACCTTGGCACTTTAGGAGGGAGTCAAGGTGTTGCACGCTCGGTGAACAATGCAGGAGTTGTCGTTGGTTGGGCAAATACAACAGAAGGCGCAACGCATGGTTTCATATACGAAAACGGTGTTATGCATGATTTAAATGATTACGCCAGCGGTGCATCAGGCTTTGTTATCGTTGATGCTTACTCAATTAATGAAATAGGGCAAATTTTAGTGCGAGCGCACAACGCTTCCACAAACCAAAATCAATATTGGTTATTGACAGATCCTGATTCTCTACCGTCTTCACCGCCAGAGCCTTTACCCGATACTGTAGAAATTACTTCCATGGGTGCATTTGGTGGAAAACGAGATGAGACTCCGATTAAAATTATGGCAGATGGCGAAGGAAACACAATTTCTATTGGTTACTACAATGTACAACCGCCTAATTATTACTGGACGGACGTGACCGTTGATTTCGATCCCTCTTCCGCGGAAGACCTTTTCGTATCGAAACGTAAAGGGGTATACATTCAAAAGCTTGATGTAGATGGGAGCTATCTTTGGACTAAACAACTTTCATATTATGGCAGCTCTACAGTTGATGACTTATTTGTTGAACCAGATGGTTCTTTTCATCTAGTTGGTTCTGTTTTTAATAGGTCAAATATAGATTTAAATCCAGATCCAGACGTTTCTGAAAACCCAAGAAAAAGCTATTCGGATTATCATGCCACTTTCCGTGCCAGCTATTCATCGAGTGGTGAACTTGTATCTTCAGCTATTTTACGAGGATCAAGTATTGGAGCGACGCGTGCTGTAAGCGTAACAGTAGACGATTCAAAGAATATTTACGTTGTATACCACAAAGACACTGGTGGGGGGATTAAGCCTTCGTATGATTACTTGACTCGCACCTGGCTTCCTGGTCCGGATATCGATTTCGATCCAAGTGACGGGACAGCCTATGTCGAACTATATTATAGCCGCCCGGCAATTATCGTGACCAAGACTTCTAGAAACGCTGATAACTCCGAACAATTGGAATGGGCGAAATCCATGTCATCTACCGGTCGTTACTGGCCATATAAACGCTATAATAAATACGATACTGATTATGCATATATAAGGTCACTGAGCATTGCAGTACCAGCTGTTGCCGGGGAAGGACCGATGTTAGCCTTTTCCTATAGGGGTGGAATTAACTTCCAGGTAGTGGATAGTAATTTGGGTTTGGTGGGAGAATCACAGATTGTAGATACAGAAGGTGTTTTCCGTTCCGGTTTTATTCGCATGTCAGAATCAGGTGGTCCAAGTGTTCTTTGGATGGATTCAGGCAGTTCTGGCTGGCATACAAAAGTTAAGCTTGCTCGCGGTGCTGATTATTTTGGCATGTTGCTTGGAGTTGGGAGTGTTACATCAAGTCTTATCCATGGTGTTGCAACAGAGGCCGGGGTCAATCATATCTACAGGGCGTTGGCGGGTCAAAACCATGGAGTTTCAATTAATCAGCAAGGAGACATTTATACTTCAGGTTATGTTGGTGATACTGTAAATTTTGATACTACAGGTTATGATGTTCAAGGTTATCGTGCTAATTTTATTACTAAAATTAATGGAGATGGGAGTTATGGCTGGACTATCACGCATGATTTTAATGGAGCATCATCTGGTTTTAGCTCTGTTGCCATTGATCGTTTCGATAATGTTACTGCAGTAGGTAGGATTGATGGAAGTGGGAGTTACGATCAGAACGGGGACCTCATACCAGTAATACGTTCCAGTGGCGGGTATATAAATTTCAAGGACGTGTTGCTAACTCGGGTGGCTCCTGTTCAGCAATGAGAAGAATGTTATGGTGGTATATGAGAAATCCTTAAATATGTATTTTTAGTGTAATTCAAAAGCCCTGACGAGGGTGTTCAGAATTCTGTGTCACCGTGCAAAGCCACTAACGCGCTTCGCTTGTTTGCTGCTGAAAATCGTTGCTGAACCTGCTCCGCTGGAGCAGAACCCGCAACCATTTTCAGCAGCTCGATCA
>Ga0316207_10001591_pt1 | contig 26991 bp, 18 predicted proteins | sample 6weekpyrite_MG_FD_204943 | JGI IMG/M metagenome (GOLD analysis project Ga0316207, IMG submission 204943) | Microbial mat bacterial communities from mineral coupon in-situ incubated in ocean water Damariscotta River, Maine, United States -... | ecosystem: Environmental > Aquatic > Marine >... | reverse complement strand
CATCGGTGACGATGTAGGTGAAGCTGTCTTCACCGTTGAAGTTCGCGTTCGGCGTGTAGTCGTACTCACCCGTGGCCGGATCCAGGCTGAGCATGCCGTTAGTCACATCGGTGTCCACCGCGTAGCTCAGGCTGCCACCCGAGATGGTTGAGTCGTTGCTTGCCACCGTATCACTGATGACCGTGTCTTCGTCGCCACTGGCCGTGTCATCGGCTGAGGTTAAGTCCGTGACCGGGTTAACCGTGATCGTCACGGTCTGTGTGGCCGATTCACCGGAAGCCGCATCGGTGACGATGTAGGTGAAGCTGTCTTCACCGTTGAAGTTCGCGTTCGGTGTGTAGTCGTACTCGCCCGTGGCCGGATCCAGGCTGAGCATGCCATTAGACACATCGGTATCGACCGCGTAGCTCAGGCTGCCGCCGGATGTTGTACTGTCATTTGAAGCCACCGTATCACTGATGACCGTGTCTTCGTCGCCACTGGCCGTGTCATCGGCTGAGGTTAAGTCCGTGACCGGGTTAACCGTGATCGTCACGGTCTGTGTGGCCGATTCACCGGAAGCCGCATCGGTGACGATGTAGGTGAAGCTGTCTTCACCGTTGAAGTTTGCGTTCGGCGTGTAGTCGTACTCACCCGTGGACGGATCCAGGCTGAGCATGCCGTTAGTCACATCCGTATCGACGGCGTAGCTCAGGCTGCCACCCGAGATCGTGCTGTCGTTTGAGGCAACCGTGTCACTGATGACCGTGTCTTCATCACCACTGGCCGTGTCGTCCGCAGCAGTCAAGTCAGTGACAGGATTAACCGTGATCGTCACGGTCTGGGTGAGTGCCTCACCACTGGCTGCATCGGTGACCGTGTAGGTGAAACTGTCTTCACCGTTGAAGTTGTCGTTTGGTGTGTAGTCGTACTCGCCCGTGGTCGGATCCAGGCTGAGCATGCCGTTAGTCACATCCGTATCGACCGCATAGGTCAGGCTGCCACCCGAGGTCGTGCTGTCGTTTGAGGCAACCGTGTCACTGATGACCGTGTCTTCATCACCACTGGCCGTATCATCGGCTGAGGTTAAGTCCGTGACAGGGTTAACCGTAATCGTCACGGTCTGTGTGGCCGACTCGCCACTTGCCGCATCGGTGACAATGTACGTAAAGCTGTCTTCACCGTTGAAGTTGTCATTTGGTGTGTAGTTGTACGCACCCGTAGCCGGATCCAGGCTGAGCGTGCCATTAGACACATCGGTATCGACGGCGTAAGTCAGGCTGCCGCCCGAGGTTGTACTGTCGTTGCTCGCCACCGTGTCACTGATGACCGTGTCTTCGTCACCGCTGGCGGTGTCGTCTGCGGCTGTCAGATCAACGATTGGATTAACAGTAACGCTGACAGTCGCCTCGTTAGACGTTACACCACCTGAATCATTGACCGTGTAGGAGAAACTGTCGTCGCCATTGTAATTGGCATCTGGCGTGTAGGTAACAGTACCGTCACCATTGACAACAAGCGTGCCATTACTCGGGCCACTTGTAATAACAATTGATGTTGGATCAATCGTGCCGTCCGGATCGTTGTCATTCCCGGTCAGGCCAATATCTACAGGATTGTCTTCGTCAGTAATTGCTGCATCATCCGCTGCTACCGGGGCTTCATTCGTGGCAGTCGAACCATCATCAGTGCCATCACCACTGCCTCCACCGAGGCCTTCCGTTTCAAACCCGCTTTCAGGCGTCGATTCATCGCCGGAAAGCTCGATGATCGGGATAATTGCTGCTCCCCCGCCGGATTCACCTTCACCGGCGCCTGTCGCTTCACCCGCCTCGCTTGGATCCTGGCCTGCGAGGATGGCTTCCCGGATTGCATCGATAGAGGCAGTCGTTTCATCCGTTTCGGTCGTCAGATTCGGATTGAAGACTTCTTCATTAAGCAGCGCCGTGGAGTTGCGGCCCAGATCTAGTCGGCTACCATCAGTGAATTCAATGAGGATCGCACTCGCATCACCGGTTGCAATGAGATCGTCAGCAAAGATCGGATCGCCTACCCGCAATGCACGTGAACCGCCCTGGGCATCTTTTGCCGTGGCGCTGCCACTCAGTGACTGGACGTAACCGATAACCAACTTGCCTTCAATTGTAGCCATAATGAACCCCAATACGCTCTAACCAGACTATGCCTGGTTACTTTTAATAGTAAAAACAGACTGTTATATAAATTTCCAACCCCATATCAACGTTGTGAGTCTTAATTTAAACAAATCAACGCCCCCGGCTGAACCGGGCCAGCCTTATATATAGTGAATAGGAGGAAAACGGGCAATTGTACCTTGGTACAATAGGGGTATTACGAGCCGAGTTTAGAGAACGGCTGGTGTTGTGCCTGGCTAATTAACAAGGCGAGTTGAACCCGGTCTTTGCAGCCTGTTTTCAGGAAAACGCTGCTCAAATGGGCTTTTACAGTACGTTCAGTAATGTCCAGCACACTCGCGATTTGCTTGTTGCTATGGCCTTCACCTACCAGTTTGGCGACTTCACGTTCACGCTCGGAGAGCCCGGCGAGAACATCATGCCCTGCCGCCACATTTTCTGGCTGACTGTCAGTTGCAAGATCGCGGATCAGACGAAGAATAAGGCTGCGCCCTACCCAGGCCTCTCCGGCCATCACTTGCTCAATGACCCGTTCAAGTTGCTGGGCCGCAATCCACGTGTTGCAATAGCCGTAGACGCCTGCCTTCAGCACCTCAAGACCTTGATTATCATCAGGATTATCTGAACAGGCTATCACCCTTATCGAAGGGTTTGCCTGAATAAGTGCAGCAATGGCGACTGGACTATCCATTTGCGGGAAATTCATGTGTAACAGGACAATAGCCTCCTGAAATTGACGAATTTGCCCGGATAGTTGCTCATGTTCAGCACAAACAGACAGGTCATGGAGGTTTTCGAGGCTGTTACGCCAGCGCTCCAGGACCTTGTCATCTGTGCTACATAGAATGATCATGACTGGTTCCTGGCGCCTAGCGCTCTCGCATGGCACGCTCCCGGGCGCGCAAGATAGGTTTTAGCAGATACTCCAGCACGGATTTTTTACCTGTTAAAACATCAACTTCGGTTAACATGCCGGGAATGATGGGCAATGGGCCCTTGGGCGTATCAAGGTGGCTCTTATCCGTCCTGACCCGCACCATGTAATAACTGTCCCCTTCCTCATCTGTAATTGTATCGGCGCTGATTTGTTCCACTTTAGCATCCAGCCCACCATAAATGGAGAAATCATAGGCCGTTATCTTGACGATTGTCTTCAGGCCCGGGCGTAAAAACGCGATGTCCGAAGGCCGGATCTTGGCCTCAACAAGCAGGTTTTCCTCAAGTGGGACAATTTCAACGAGGTCCATGCCCGGCTGCACAACACCACCAATCGTATTGACGAGTAACTGCTTGATGGTACCCCGCACCGGTGCGGTGACTGCGGTACGTTTAACGCGGTCTTCAAGTGCGAGACTGGTTTCAGAGAGTCGGCGTAATTCAGTATCGGCATCATTGAGCTCGATACGGGCAAGGTTTTTGAAGTTAATCTCGGCCTCTTCAAGTTTCTGCAACGCTTCTTCGAGCTTGGATTGTTCACGCAGAATTGACGTTCGGGTTGTGCTGATGGTCCCCTGCAGTTCATTGGCCTGTCGCTCAAGGCGCAGAAGCTCGACTTCAGACATGACACCTTGTGAAACAAGTGGCCGGGTCATGGTCAGCTCTTTGTTGAGCAATGAGTAGCCACGCTTGTTCTGTACCAGTTGGGCATTCAGTCCGGTGATGTCCTGGCGGCGCTGGGTGATTTGTTGCGTCAGGATCGCACGGGTCGCCTCGAGTTCTTTTTGCCTGGACTCATACAGCTGACGTTCCTGCTCAACCAGGTTGGGCTGTTTAGTAACAACATCAGCAGGTGGTTCAAACGACGTACCTTCCGCCTCGGCCTTGAGCCTTGCCATCTTTGCTTTCAAAGAAAGGTAGTGCTGGGTATTTTCCCGCAACGAAGACAGGAACCGCGTATCGTCAATACGCAACAGGACGTCACCTTTGTTGACCTCTTCGCCTTCTCTTACCTTCAGCTCGGAGACAATGCCGCCTTCAAGGTTCTGGATGACCTGCACCTGGCCGGACGGGATGACTTTACCAATGCCACGCGTTACCTCATCAAGTGTCGCAAAATTTGCCCAGACAATGGCAATGACAACGAACAACAGCACGGCCCAGATAATGACGCGCGCACCAGCAGGATTGGTGTGCACCATCACTGCATGTGTTGATGACATGTAGTTCACGTCATCCGCATCAAAACCATTACTACCCTCATTGCGCATTAAGCTGTTCCTTCAAATATGGGAGACTTCATTTAAACCTTACGCCAAGTCTTGCAATCTAGTTTTGCGCAGCGCGTAATCGCCCCTGCTTGAGTGCTTCGAGCACGTCATCTTTTGGTCCATCGGCCACAAGCCTGCCGTTATCCAGAACAACCAGCCGATTCACAAACTCGAGTAATGAAGCACGGTGTGTAACCAGGACCAGCGTCTTGTTCTTAATGACCTTGGCCAGTCTTTGTTTAAGCTGTTCTTCCGTGCTGTTATCCATCGAATTACTTGGTTCATCCATCAGCAGTATCGGTGGATCCAGCAACAAAGCACGGGCAATCGCAATGGCCTGACGCTGCCCACCAGACAGTGCTTCACCACGTTCACCGACGGGCATATCAAACCCCATAGAATGACGGTCAACAAAATCCGTCACGCCTGCAATACGCGCCGCACGTAACACAGCTGCATCATCGGCATTCGGCGCACCATAGACGATGTTGTCACGTACACTGCCGTAAAACAGCGTAATATCCTGCGGGATGTAACCGATATTACGGCGCAGGTCGATGGGGTCTATTTGACGAATATCGATCCCGTCAATACGTATCGCACCTTCCTGTGCGTCATACAAACCCATGATGAGTTTTTCAATGGTCGTTTTACCCGAGCCAATACGACCAATCAGCGCGATGTGTTCACCCTTGCGCAGATTAAATGAAACCTTGTCGAGTGATTTGTCTTCGTTACCCGGGTAAGCAAAGCTGACATCATGGAAAGCAATAGCACCTTCAAATCCGTCACGATGTACAAAGCTCTTGCCTTCCGGGCGTTCAACCGGCAGGTCCATGACTGAATCAAGTGAATACAGGCCTGCCTTGGACTGATGATACTGGGTCGAAAGGTTGGCCAGTTGTCCGGTGGGCGCGAGCGCACGCCCGGTGAGAATGACACAGGCAATCAGGGCACCGATACTCAACTCACCATCGGCAATCAGGTATACGCCATAGACAACGACACCGATCATCGATAACTGCTGGGTGAGCATGGCGACATTGACCGTTGATGACGATAACAGACGCGCACGCAGAGCCCATGTCGAGATATACCCGACCGCACTTTCCCATTTTCGCTGCATAACCCCTTCGGCACCGAGTGACTTGATGGTTTCCGTCGCGGCCAGACTTTCAATCAACATGGCATTTTTTTGCGCACCACCCCTGAATGTGTGGTCGACCGCTTCCTGCAGTGAGTTCTGAATAAACCATGAATACAACACAATGATCGGTATAGCCGCAATTGGCACATACACAACCGGCCCGCCGATCCAGGCAATCACCACCAGGAACAGGATAATAAATGGCAGGTCTACCAGCGTAGAAACCGTGGCGGATGTTATGAAATCACGAATGCCCTCAAAGGCGCGCAGGTTATTGGCAAACGCCCCGACAGACGCTGGACGCGCCAACATTTTCAGCCCCATGACCTTTTCATAAATCTGTGCGGACAAGGTGACATCGACCTTCTTGCCAGCCACGTCAATGAAATAGCCACGCAGTGACTTGATGATGAAATCAAAGATCAAAACAATCGCGACACCAATCGCCAGCACCCACAATGTTTCGGTTGCGTTATTCGGTACAACACGGTCATACACATTCATAATGAAAAGCGGTGTCACCAACGCAAACAGGTTGATCAGAAAAGAGGCTAGCAGTACATCACGGTAGATCGGCCACGCATCGGCCATGGCGCCCCAGAACCAGTGCCGGCTTCGCACATTGACCACTTCCGGAGTTCGCTCATCAAAGCTGTGTTCACGCTGGATAAAAATGGCATGGCCGGTGTACATCGATTCCAGTTCGGTGATGCTTATCGATTGCCCGCCTTCTTCTCCCGGCATATGGACTTCGGCCTTGCCTGCGGAAGTATCTATAGCTGTCATCACACAGGCGGCATTATCACCCAACAGCAGTACAGCGGGTAAAACCTGGCCGGGGATGTCTGAAAGCTGGCGCTCGACTACACGCGAGGTAAAACCCGCCCGTTTGGCGGCACGGATAAACAATTCAGGGGTAAGCTGGTTATTGACCAGGGGTAGACCCGCACACAGGGCATCCGCCGAAAACGGACAGTGCTCGATGCGGGTCAACAAAACCAGGCAATCCAGTAATGCGTCATCTGTCGTTACCGGGTTTTCGGTATTTTTTACTGTATTGTCCATTCGTATCGTCTTGTCCGGGATTCCCCGCCCTTGTAGGTTTCTGCTTTTAATTCAGGGACTCGCAGGCAGAAACACTGTACTATCCAGATTGCTCGGAACGTTTATCAAGTTTCTTTCGTATGTCACTGTACATGATAGCAAATACTAGTAGAACTTGATATTTTCGGCCACTGGTCGATAGTCTTTAGGATAGTAGCTGAATTTACACAATCAGGATTGTTTACATGCCATATATCAAGCGGGATCAGGATAATAATATTATTGCGATCTATGCAGAGCCACCGTTTGAAGGTGCAGAGAACCTGCCTGTCAGTAGCAATGAAATTATCGAATTCCTGAACAAAAATGCGTCAGATAAGGATGCTCTGCAATTACTTAACAGTTCAGACTATGAACTGGCCCGCGTACTCGAAGACCTTATTGAGCTACTCGTCGACAAGAACCTGATCCTGTTTACCGAACTCCCATCCGCAGCGCAGCACAAGCTGACGCAGCGTCGCCGCGCACGTCATAACCTGCATGATTCAGATAATCTAATGGTGGATGAAAACGGCATTATCTGAGATCAACCTTTATAAAGGCCCGGGCCGACCAATTCCATACCCCTGTACACCGTCCACACCCAGCTCCTTGAGCGCCGCAATCTGGGCATCGTTCTCGACCGATTCCGCAATCACCGTAATATCCAGGCTATGAGCAACCTTGCAGAGTGACCCGACGAAGAATTGATCATCCTGGCTGTTTGCCACATCAGTCATATACAACCCATCAATCTTGACGTAGTCCGGGCGCAACGACTGCAGGTAACCGAAGGCCGTCATCCCCCGCCCGAAATGGTCGACCGCAAATCCGTAACCACGTCGACGTACAACATCAGCCAGTGCACTCACCCGCTCCAGCTCGCGCACCACGGTTGACTCGGAAAGCTCAAAGACGATTGATTGCCCCGACGACCCGGCCTCATCAAGAACGGAATCAAGCCAGCTGGCAAACTCGGGTTGATGCAATGAGGCAGCGGAAACATTAATCGCCAGATGCGCACCACCCGCAGATTGTTCGATTCCTGCGAGCACTTTCCTGATAATGATCTGATCCAGCTGCCTCGCCTGACCAATCTGCTCGGCAACAGGCATGAACATTCCCGCTGTCCAGAGCACATCATCCGGGCCGGGCAAGCGGAGTAAGACTTCCCGATGCAATACGTCATTTTTATTATCAACACTGACAACCCGCTGTGCGTGTAACACGATATTCTCAGACACAACCGCATCACGAATAATTTCCTGCCATGCATGTCGTCCTGGTGTAGCTGCATCCTCCTGCTCAGGCGCAACATAAGCTGCCCAGTTATTCGCACCCTGGACACGTGCTGTCTGCATAGCAGTATCCCCCCTGGACAACACATCACCATATTTCATGCCGGTTGCAAACATGGCGATTCCGACACAACAGATCTGATCGGTATCGAGCACCCCTTCTGTGTGCAGGCGCATAAGTTGATGACATATATCGTCAGCCAGTTGTCCCGCCTGCTGTTCACTAATGTTTTCTGCCATTACGGCAAAATCACCACCTGAAAGCCTCGCGATGACAGTGTGACTTGCCTGATCGACACAATCTTGCAAAATCCCGCCTGTCATCTTGATAACAGCATCCCCCTTTTCAAAACCCAGTCTCTGGTTAATGCCTTGCAAATCCAGGATCTGGATGAGTAACAGCGCCCCTTCATGATGCTCTGTAGAAGTACTCAGACTGCTGTTCAAGGCAGCATCGAAATAGCGGCGATTATGCAGACCCGTCAGTGAGTCAATGAAAGAAAGGCTACGCAGCCGTTCCGTTGATTCGGACTGCTCCTCAAACATTTTCTTGACCTTGCCGGTCATGTAATTCATTGCCTTGATAACGTTGCGAAGCTCACGTGTACGTGGCACTTCGGTTATCTCATCAAAACAACGATTACTCACTGCAACAGTCTGCGCTTCAAGTCGCTCAAGCGGGCGCAGTAGCATACGCACGGCAAGGCCTGCCAGCAGTAGCAGGACGATCGTCAGACCGGTAAACCACCAGAGCATATTCTGGATGGTCTGCCAGAGCGTATGGTAGGCAAATCCCGGGTGACTTTTGACGTACACCTCTCCTGCCTGGTTCCAGCCAGACATGATTATGGCAGAAGCTTCCGGCGCATCGAGTTCAATCCAGTCAAACAACCATTGCGGTACACCTTCTATCCTGACCTGCAGTTTACGCACCCAGATTTCTTCGCCATCAATACGACGCAGGGTAATGGTTTCATAATCACCCCTGTCAAAAATGGCATCCACCATCGAAATCATCGTAGGTGTATCGTTATTCGCCATCTGCGGAGACAATGACAGCCCAAGCGACGTTGCCGTGTCCTGCGCATGTGACTCCAGTTGTGTCTGGAGATAGTCACGGGTGTTATGCACATTGATCACGATTGTTCCTGCCAATATAAGGATACTGAGCAGCACAATCACGAATACTATTTGTTTATAAAGTGTCATAGCCGTGTTTTCCTGTTTGCTTCAATCGGCAGTAGTTACTTGCCTGCTTTTTTATTAATCTTTTGCATTCGCTGGATCACATCTGACCAACGACTTACCCTTGATGACTTGCCTACCAACTTGCCCTGTTCACGTTCTTTTGCCAGCCAGAGGCCATTACCATTAAAACTGTAAACAGGCACAAGATCCCGCCGTAGTGATGCGCGACGAATTTCCTTGACCAGGTTATCCAGCACAAGCGGCTCCGAACCTGGCGTTTCAAAATAACTGAGTATCATGTGCGCCTGGTTAAGCTTGAGGGATTTGACATAGGTCAGGCGCAATTTCTTGTCGGGCACCCCGAGTTCGCGCAGCGTGAAGTATTTTGCCAGCGTAAAATCTTCGCAGTCACCACCGTTGGTCGAAAGGAATTCTACCGGCGTTGCCCAATAGTCTTTTTGTTGCCAGTGTTGCTCATCAGAAACAAACCGTACCTGGTTAAAGAAGTTATTCACCTCGGCGAGCTTTTCCTGCTCGGACTTGTCTTTATGCAGTTTTAGCAGATTATCCCAGGAGACCAGACGTTCACGCGCTACGGGACCATAGTGCTTCGCGACATAACTGAGTATTTTCTCGTCAACAAGCGTACTGCCTGCGATAACAACCGTTACCAGCAGGCATTGTTGTACAAGTATCAAAACACCAGATACCTGCCTTTTAACGATATTAGTTATCACCAAACCCGTGTCGCTCTCATGAGATATAAAAAACACTTCGCTTGCCAGCAAGTGTAGCATCGTCAGGAATTTTGCGAGCGTTCATCGTCAGGCAACATTGATTGCCTGAAAATGCACTTAAACTCACATATGAAAAATCATGAACTGGTCAGTTTTTCGCCAAAATTTTACAAATTCAAGAATAACAATATATACTCTATATACTATTAGCACACTGGAATATAAAAATGCCTAAAACAACCAAAAGAGTAGTCAAGAGCGCCTCACTTGTTAAAACAATTGATAATGCAATGGCAGCACTGGATGCAGCCAATACAAATGGCGCAGCAGCCGTTGCAGCCTTGTCAAAAACCGCGAAAAAACTGACTGCAGAAGGCAAGCGTTTAAGTAAAAAACGCATGACATTGTCAAAACGCAAGAAAGCCGCTACTGCGAAGCTGAAGAAAACCGGTGATGCAGACGTTAAAAAGCTTCTCAAGACAACAGAGAAAGAACTTAATGCCGTCAAAAAGCTGGCCGCTAAATCAGCAGCCGCTAAATCAGCAAATTCTGATGAGCTCAGAGGCCTGAAAGAACAGGCTAAACGCGCCAAGGCCTACATGACTGTACTTGCGAAAACTGACAAAGTCCTGAACAAACCCAAGAAAAAGCGTCGTAAGAAACGCGCCAAGAAAGCTGCATCCTGAGCCAAGGTTGCTACGAGTCTTGAAAACGCCCCTTAATCGGGGCGTTTTTTCGTTCCAGGCTCCACTATTCTGGTATGATTCGTTCGCTCCCGCACAGCCAACAAAGACTATTTCCTCATGCCAACTACTGATTTCTCAGCCCTTCCATTAGCACCTGAACTTATCGCCAATATTGAATCGCTGGGTTATACGTCGATGACGCCTATCCAGGCACAAAGCCTGCCCGATATACTGAACGGCCGGGACTTACTTGCACAGGCCAAAACAGGTAGCGGTAAAACAGCCGCATTTGCAATCGGGTTATTACACAAGCTTGAATCGCGTACTTACAACACGCAGGCACTGATACTGTGCCCAACACGTGAACTGGCCGATCAGGTCAGCAAGGAGATTCGTCGTCTGGCACGTTCGATTCCGAACACCAAAATACTGACCTTGTGTGGCGGTACTGCATTTGGCCCACAACTGGCATCACTCGAACACCCGCCTCACATCGTCGTCGGCACACCCGGACGAATATTAAAACATTTGCAAAAAGGCTCATTGCAGTTAAACGCACTGCAAACACTGGTCCTCGATGAGGCGGACCGCATGCTCGATATGGGCTTCCATGATGACATCATGCAAATTATCGGTATGACACCGTCACAACGACAAACCCTGTTATTTTCGGCGACCTACCCTGACGAAATAAAAGATATCCGTGACACTATCCAGAATGATCCTGTTGATATCCATGTCGAAACCTTGCATGACGACAAGAACATCAAGCAGGTGTTTTACGAAATACAAAAAGGTGAAAGAACCCGGGCATTGGTTGCCCTGCTCGAGCACTACCGCCCCGAATCCAGCGTGGTATTTTGCAACCGTAAATACCAGTGCCAGGAACTGGCTGATGAACTCTGGCAGCAAGGATTTCACGCCCTGGCATTGCATGGCGACCTTGATCAGAAAGAACGTGACCAGGTTTTGATACAGTTTGCCAACAAAAGCAGCTCGATACTTATCGCTACCGATGTCGCTGCACGCGGGCTGGATATCAAGGAACTGGAAGCCGTGATTAATTTCGAACTGTCCCCCGATCCTGAAGTCCATATTCATCGAATTGGACGCACCGGGCGTGCCGGCAATGAAGGTCTGGCACTCAGCCTGTTCATGCCATCCGAGGCACCCAAGGTAAATGCCATCGAGGAATACCAGGAGTCTCCTGTCAGGATCGATAAGTTATCGTCATTAAAACGCCGTGAAAACTTCAGGCTCAGCCCGCCGATGGTCACACTGTGTATCAACGGTGGCCGTAAAGACAAGGTCCGACCGGGCGATATATTGGGCGCACTGACTGCAAGCGATAAAATCACTGGCAAACAGATCGGCAAAATCGACATCGCCAATAACCGCTCCTTTGTTGCGGTTGAACGCCCTGTTGCTAAACAGGCACTAAAGGTTCTGTCGGAGGGGAAAATCAAGGGTCGCAAATTCAAGATTCGAAAACTGCGTTAAAGCACATCAATATCCTTAGAATTAGTATAAAAATATATAATTCCGTCGCATCACCCGTAAAACTTGGTGTAGCAGTTATATACTCATGAGCTGGATGTTAAGCTGGCAATAATCTATTGTATTTATTGAATGATTGCGGTGACACTTTCAGGATAAAAATATATGAGTGATTCATCTGTTGACGAGCAAAGTATACCCGCCGACGACAGGCTCAAAGTCCAGTTGCTACTGGTCGAATTACTATTACATATAACCGTCACGACGATCCTGGGCGCCCTGCTCTGGTCACAGCTGCCCCACTCACAAGTCATGGGCTTTATTGGTACCCAGGTCGGCATTTCTATCCTTCGTCTCGTTATTCATTTTCTATTCAAACCCGGAAACAATATAGATATTGGCAGGATAGTAGGCAGTCTATTGCATGGCATAGTCTGGGGTATTGCGGTAATTGTACTGTTTCGCATGCAACAAGAGTATGCACAAGCGTCCTACCTGGCGAGTATTGCCGTACTATCGGTAACGATCGCATCCTTCATCGGGGCAGTGCTGCGACCATGGCCGTTACTGGCATTTGTAATACCCGCAATGGGCATGCCACTGGTATGGTCGTTCTTGCAAGTCGATATCATCCGTATAGCGACCCTCGCGGTCACACTGTTGATTGCTATAGTCCTTGCGATTATTGCTCACAACCAAAACCAGACGCTGTCACGCATCCGCAGTGTGACCCGGCAGAACACTACCTTGTTAAGTAAACTGGCCTCTGCGCGTGACAATGCCCTGCAAACTCAGAAACAGGCCGAGTCGGCCAATGAAAACCTGAAACTCGAGATTTCTGAACGTGAACGTGCAGAAGAGAAAATCCGTTCGTCTGAACGAGAGCTTAGCGGTATTCTCGAAGACCTCCAGGATACATATTTCCGCGTCAATCAGAGTGGCATTATCGAACGAATCACAGCATCCGTCCTTTACCTGACCGGCTATAAGGATGAAGAGTTACTCGGAAAACCATGGGCCAAACTGTTTTCAGATACCAGTGCGATAGGTGATTTCTCGCATGAGCTTGATCGCAGCCTTGGTCACTTGCTCAATCATGAAATCTGCCTGCGCCACCGTGATGACTCACAGGTCTGGGCATCAGTTAACGCACATTACTATTACGAAAATGACAAAATAATCGGTTTTGAAGGTACCGCACGTGACATCACTGAAAAACGCCGCGCCGAGGAAATAATCTTTTCACAAAAAGAACGCTTACGCGTCACCCTGGAGTCCATTGATGACGGTGTACTCACCACTGATACCTCTGGCCTGGTGGAGTATATGAACCCAAAAGCAGAGGAAATGACGGGTTGGGATACTGCTTCTGCAATCGAGAATCCACTTGCAGTCGTCATGAACCTTCGAAATGAAGACGACGACTCGCTTGTCGAGATACCCGTTGCTGACTGGGTTGACCAGGCCGAAACGGTTGAGCTTTCAGACACTGTCTTACTGGTACAGAAAGATGGTAATAAGGTCGCATCTATCGAGTTAACCGGTTCGCCTATCCGCGATTCAATCGGAGCAATCATTGGCTCTGTCCTGGTGTTTCGAGATGTCACCAAGCTTCGCAGCCTGACAAAACAATTGGCATACCAGGCAACACATGATTCGCTTACCGAACTCCCCAATCGCATTGAATTTGAGAAACGTGCACAACAGTTACTACAGTCATCTCAAACGGCCGGTAAACAAAATGCAATTTGCTATGCGGACCTGGACCAGTTCAAGGTCGTCAACGATGCCTGCGGGCATCATGCCGGGGATAAACTGTTGCAGCAGGTCACCCGCATTATGCAGGATCAATTACGTGATTCAGATATGCTGGCTCGTCTTGGTGGCGATGAGTTCGGCGTATTATTACCGGGTTGTCCGCTACATAAAGCTGAGGAAATAGCCGAAAAATTACGTCTTGCCGTAGAGGAATACCGTTTTGTCTGGGAAGGTGATACTTACCGGATTGGTCTGAGTATAGGCCTCGTCCCCATAACAAGGGAAACCCCGGATCTGACTGAACTACTGAAGTTTGCAGATTCAGCTTGTTATGTTGCTAAAGACAGGGGACGTAATTGTGTACATGTCTTCCGGCCAGACGATTCCGAAGTTGCAGAACATCGCGACAAGATGCAGTGGATGAAGCGCATCCAACAGGCACTGGAAGAAGACCTTTTCGAGCTTCACTTTCAGAAAATCGCCCATACCGAACCACAGACAACGTCAACCGGGTTGCATGGTGAGATTCTGATACGTATGCGTGAGACTGATGATGCCGATCAAACACGGTTAATTTCCCCCACTGCATTTATCCCCAGCGCAGAACGCTATCATCTCATGCCACAAGTTGACCGTTGGGTGGTTAAAAACGCCTTACGCATGATTGTTGAAAATAAACAACCAGGCATTGATCTAAGACTCTGCACGATTAACCTCTCCGGGCAATCAATGGGAGATCATGACATGCTCGACTTCATCATGCAGGAGATAAAAGCCAGTCATGTACCTGCCAGTACTCTTTGCTTTGAGATCACAGAAAGCGCTGTCATCTCAAATCTTGATTTCGCCCGAGAATTTATTAACAAACTCAATGAGCTAGGTTGTAGTTTTGCACTTGATGATTTCGGCTCGGGACTGAGTTCATTCGACTATCTTAAGAACCTGCCCGTCGACTATGTAAAGCTGGACGGCAGTCTCATTAAGGACGTTGCCAGCAGTAAAGTCAGCCAGGCAATGGTCCATGCTATAAATTATGTCTCTCATGTCATGGGCATGAAATCTATCGCTGAGTACGTAGAGAATGAGGAAATTCTGGAGCAGTTACGTCGCATCGATATTGATTATGTTCAGGGCTATGCCATCGCAAAACCGGTCAAATTTGATTCTGTACAATTGCCGAAATTACTTTAGGTTACTCTGTTAAGAAAAATAAACCGTCTAATAATCATCAGTATGATTATTGAGAATGCTGCCCGAGGCATGCTTCAAACTAAAGGAGTGTAATCTCGTTGGCGTCAAAGATTGAGTTCAGTAAGCGTCGGATAATCGTCGGGACGACGACCTGCTGGCCAGTGATACTTCCGTTCGCTCTCTGATATTGGCAGGTCGTTGATACTTGCAATGCGCAGCTGCATGAAGCCATTTTTGTCAAACTCCCAGTTTTCGTTACCATATGAACGGTACCAATGGTTGGCGTCGTCATGCCATTCATAGGCGAAGCGTACGGCTATTCGATTATCATGAAATGCCCAAAGCTCTTTAATAAGCCGGTAATCCAATTCCTTGCTCCATTTTCGATTCAGAAACTGAACGATAGCTTCGCGCCCAGACAGGAACTCAGAGCGGTTGCGCCAGATGCAATCCTTTGTGTAAGCCAGTGAAACCTTCTCCGGATCACGTTTATTCCAGGCATCTTCCGCCATGCGTACTTTCTGTGTTGCAGTGTCTACATCAAATGGTGGGAAAGGTGGCCTTGGATTTTCAACTTCGCTCATGTCTATTTTCCTCCATCCTGTAACTATCTAAAAATAATCAAATATTTAAGTGGGATTAAAAAAAGCCCGTACGTGACGGGCTTTTTAGAACAATCAAAAAATATTACCAGCTTTTATATGGCAGGAACTTACCGTTCATAGTCACCACTACACGGTCACCAGCAGGATTTTCTTCCTTATCAATGTGCATGGAAAAGTCGATGGCGCTCATGATGCCGTCGCCGAATTTTTCGTGGATCAGTTCCTTAATGGTATCGCCGTAAACACCGACGATCTCGTACCAACGGTAGATAACCGGATCGGTAGGGACAATCTTGTCCCAACTCTTATGTGGAAATGCTTGCAAAGCAATAGAAACTTCGCCTGGCAGGCTCAATGCTTCACAGACCTTGTCAGCATGCTCAGGCTTGAGGCTATTCATGCCAAGACATGCGGAAGTTAAAAATACAGGTGCAAGGCCTACCTTTGCGGCAATGTCTTCCCAGCCAAGGCCAGATGCAGTCTTGGCCCCCATGATTACTTCTGTCATCTCTAACTTGTTCATAATCTATTTCCTCTTTTCATATAGGATTTCAATACACGTGCCCTTAACCAGCAGCCTGCTTTAAGTCATCATCAGCTTCATTTGCCGGGTCGACCAGTAACGGATGTTTACTGTCGGCAACTTCTGCTCCAGCAGCTGAGCCAGACAACTCCTTTGAACGGTTCACAAGGAAGTCCACAAGGTGGTTACGGATCTTGTAGTAGCTGGGATGGTGGATGATGTCGGTACGATTACGTGGTCTCTCAATCGAGATCTGCACTGATTCAGCAACCCGTGCCTGCGGTCCGTTAGTCATCAGCAGGATACGGTCAGAAAGCAAGATTGCTTCGTCCACATCATGCGTAATCATAAACACCGTCTGGTGGGTCTCTTCCCAGATCTTGAGTAGCTCTTCCTGGATCATGCCGCGTGTCAGTGCATCAAGCGCGCCGAATGGCTCATCCATTAGTAACAATTTTGGCTGTGTAGCAAAGGCCCTTGCGATACTCACGCGCTGGCGCATGCCACCGGAAAGCTGTGATGGCTTGTGATGCTCCACACCATTAAGGCCAACCAGATCAAGGAATTTCATGCTGTGTTCCAGCACTTGTTCTTTACTCCAGTTGGGCCAACGCGCACGCACTGCGAAGGTAATATTCTTCAGCGTGGTTCGCCATGGCAGCAGACTGTAATTCTGGAAGACCACACCGCGCTCCAGACTTGGCCCCGCTACCTCCTTACCGTTCATAATCACTGCACCTTCGCTGGCCTCATCAAGACCTGCGAGGATGTTGAGGATGGTGGATTTACCACAACCGGAATGACCAATAATGCAAACAAACTCACCCTTATTGATACCGAAATTGGCATTCTCGAATACGGTCAGCTCGTCACTACCATCTGGTGTCGGGTAACGTTTGGCGAGTCCCTCGACTTCGACAAAATGATTAGTCATGGTATCTCTCCTATTCTTCGTATTCGACCATGCGACTGATACGGCCTAGTGCAGTATCAAGTAACATGCCGACCACACCGATCATCAGGATGGAAAAGATGACACTGGTCAGGTCAAGGTTGTTCCACTCATTCCATACGTAGTAACCGATACCGGTACCACCTACGAGCATCTCGGCAGCAACAATCACCAGCCAGGCGATACCGATGGAGATACGCATACCCGTGAGAATAGTGGGTGCGGCGGCGGGCAAAATCACCTGAAATGCAGTCTTCAAGTGACTCAGCTCATGCGTTCTTGCCACGTTGACCCAGTCCTGACGCACGTTGGCTACACCAAAGGCTGTGTTAATCAGCATTGGCCAGATAGAGCAAATGAAAATAACGAAGATTGCAGACGTTTCAGAGTCCTTGATGATAAACAGTGCCAGCGGCATCCACGCCAGCGGTGATATAGGCTTGAGTACCTGAATGTACGGATTCAGTGCTCTGTGCATCAGTGGTGACATACCCACCAAAAAACCAATCGGCAAGGCGATTAGAGCGGCGAGAAAGAACCCCGCCAACACGCGATAAAGAGAATAACCTAACTGTATACCGATACCTTTGTCATTAGGTCCAGCATCATAAAAAGGATTACTCAATTCATCATACGCACGTACGATCACAGAAGAAGGCGGTGGAACACGTGCCTCTTGCGAAGCTCCGCCAATAAGTAATTCATATTCAGTTAGCGGTTTTGTATCCGTGGGGACGATGTTGAGCCCTTCCCAGATCCCCAGGAAGAGCGTCAACAGCACCAGTGATACAATAGCTGCTCTGAATTTCAGAGACTTGTGCATTAAGTTCTCCGAATAGCAAAGCTATTGATGTACTCTTCGGGCTTCGTGTAGTCGAACTTCTTACCCATGATGGTGTAGTTCTCGTACGTCTTCTTCGGCGGCTCGTAGCCCAATTCCTTCATGATCTTACCTGTATCAGCAGCAAGGTAGACCTGCTCAGCGATCTTCTTGTAATCAACATCACCCTTAACGTAACCCCAACGTTTCATCTGTGTCAGGATCCACACACCCATTGAGTGCCATGGGAATGGGTCGAAGTCGATACGGTTAGGCACATTCTGTACGTTACCCAGACCATCAGCATAACGTCCTGTAAGTACCTGCTGAATAACTGGAATAGGCTGGTTAAGGTAGTTCTTCGGTGCAATGGCAGCGGAGATCTCTTTGCGATTTTCTTGCTTGGCCGAGAAAGCGGTCGCATCAATGATTGAACGTAGCAGTGCGCCATACGTATTAGGATTCGTCGTTGCGAACTCCTGGGAACAGGCAAAGGCACAGCAAGGGTGGCCTTCCCAGATTTCCTTGGTAAGCAGGTGGATGAACCCTACCTTCTCCCATACCGCACGCTGGTTAAAGGGATCAGGAGAAAGGTAACCATCCAGATTACCAGCACGCAGGTTCGCGACCATTTCGGGTGGCGGAACAACACGAATTTGCACATCTTTATCAGGATCCAGACCGTGCTCGGCAAGGTAGTAACGCAACAGGAAGTTATGCATGGAGTACTCAAATGGTACGCCGAATTTGAAACCCTTCCATTGCTTCGGATCACGTTTATCCTTGTGGTCAACGTGTAAAACGATTGCCTGACCATTAATGTTCTCAACCGCAGGCATGATGAATGGCTTAGCGGAGGAACCGGCACCCATACTCATTGCCAGGGGCATAGGCGTAAGCATGTGAGCAGCGTCGTATTCATTGGAAAGCGATTTGTCACGTGCCACCGCCCAGCCGGCAGTCTTGATTACGTTCACGTCAAGACCATACCTTTCATAGAAGCCCATCGGCTTTGCCATGATAATCGGTGTAGCACAGGTAATGGGTACAAAGCCTACATCCAGCTTCGTTTTTTCCAGTTTACCCAGGCTATCTTTTAATGCGGCCTTCGCTTCGTTCATCGGGAACATGGATCCCAGCAGAGCAGTAGCCGTCCCTGCACCAACCAAACCGAGGAATGAACGCCGACTCATTTCATTGTGACCAAACACAGACCGCACAACGGCACTTTCGATGGCGCGATCCATCATGTCATCCGGGGAATCGAGTATCTCAGTATCACCAGGCGTATGGATGAGCGATTCCTGTTCAGGTGCCGCAGACTCATATACTGCCTTCTCCAGTGCCTCCTGACGCTGGCTGGAACTCAGGCCATCGGTGGCAGGATTCAATTTCGCGGATTTGCACAGAGGGCAATCGCAGCTGGACTCATGAAGCAAACTTTTATCCGGGTTGAACGGGTCGTTAAGGCTCTTGTAGGTCATTTCTATCCCCTCACTTGTATTAAAATGGTGCATCACAACCAAATATGCACAATTGAAGTGCAATTATTTCGATCGTTGTGCATTAAATAGCGTAAGCAATGGTAATGGTGCATTACACCTTGGTGTTCATACTGCACGTGCTATGCCAAATTTACATGAGGGACTAAGTTAATGATTTTTCTTAACTTGGAATTTTATTCATTCGTACCTTGACGTTGTAATATCGTAATTCTACGAATTCTCATACTAATAATTACGAAGAATCGTAGAGTTGGCACCTTTCTTGTATTGAAGTACTACACATATCATCACAGGAGCTCAGCGTGCCAACACAACTGGATGGAGTGTTCAGACACTTTTGCGAGGCAATACTCGTTATCGACCCTTATGAAGATCGCATTATCGAAACCAACCCTGAGGCACAAAAGAAACTCGGTTATAGCTCCGATGAATTGCATTCGCTAAGGGTAAGTCTTTTATTCCTGCCAAACCTTCCAGAGATGATTTCCTTCACCCAGGCAGTACTGCATAAGGGACGCAGCTGGAATAATGAACTTCACGTAAAAAATAACCAGGATGAATTTGTGCGGATGGATATCTCGGCGAGCACCATGTTCACTGAGCCTGATAAACCATTGATGATTTTTATCATGCGCAATTACGATGAACTCAAAGAACAACAACGCATCACCGAGGCTAACTCCCTGCACCGTGAAGGACTGGAACGATGGAAAAGTATCGAATCTGTGTTCAGAGAGTTCGAACGAGAAAATCACTTGATCCTCACTGCTGTCGGTGAAGGTATTTATGGTGTCGATACAGAAGGAAATACCACCTTTGTCAATCCTGCTGCTGAGCGGATACTTGGCTGGAAGGCAAGTGATCTTATAGGAAAAAATATTCATAAGATGATCCATCACAGTCATGCCGACGGTGATGCGTATCCTGCACATAAATGCCACATCTTTGCAGCATTTCGTGATGGTGAGGTACGGAATGTGGACAACGAAGTATTTTGGCGCAAGGACGGTAAGGCTATCGCGGTTGAATACACCAGTACACCGATCATGGAAGAGAGTCGATTAATAGGCGCGGTAGTCGTGTTTCGTGACATCAGTGAGCGCAAGCGCGCTAATGAACAACTACGTTCTGCGCTAGACGAGGTTCAAACACTCAAACAAAAACTGGAACAGGAAAATGCCTACCTGCAGGAAGAATACCTGGCCGAACATAATTACAAAGAGATTGTCGGTCGCAGCGCTGTCATCAGCCGATTAATCCAACAAATAGAACTAGTGGCTCCTACCGATGCAGCCGTGCTAGTCACCGGTGAATCAGGTACCGGTAAGGAGCTGATCGCGCGCGCCATACATGAAAACAGTATTCGCCACGACCGTCCCATGATCCGCGTTAACTGTGCAACCATTCCTCATGAACTCTTTGAGAGTGAGTTCTTTGGGCATATCAAGGGGGCCTTTACCGGGGCAATGAGCGATCGCGCAGGTCGTTTCGAACTCGCTGACGGCGGCACTTTGTTTCTCGATGAAATTGGCGAAATTCCTCTCGCTCTACAAAGCAAATTGCTGCGGGTCTTACAAGAACAGCAATTTGAGAGAGTCGGTGAATCGGTAACCCGTCGTGTAGATGTTCGCATCATCGCCGCCACTAACCGTGACCTGAAAAAAGAGGTTGAGGAAAAGCGGTTCCGCGAAGACCTCTACTTTCGCCTCAATGTTTTTCCGATTGAATCCTCGCCCTTGCGCGAGAGGCTAGAAGATATCCCACTGCTTGCGGCTCACTTCCTTAATCTTGCCTGTCAGAAATTCGGCAAGTCTGACGTGCAATTGACCAACGGTGATATCGAGCATATGCAGAGTTATCACTGGCCTGGCAATATCCGTGAGCTTATCAACGCCATCGAGCGTGCAGTAATCCTTTCCCAAGAAGGACGACTACATCTAGATTTCAGTATCAGTGAACAGAGCACGAATGAAACGGAACCGCCAAACCATAAGGTTATAAACATCCACACTGAAGCCGATATACGTCGACATGAGTACGATAACATCATCGTCGCGCTTAAAACCTGTAATGGCAAAGTCTTTGGCAAAGGAGGCGCTGCTGAAGTATTGGATGTAAAACCAACAACACTGGCGTCACGGATAAAAAGATTAGGCATTAATCGGCATAAATTTGTTGGTGAATTGTAGTGCTTGTGACTACTACACCTGAATTTACCTGCTGACGGTTCGGTTTTGAGTATCTGTCAGTTCTCATAAACCTCGATTCGGAGAACGTTAAAATATGGTGCCCGGGGCCGGAATCGAACCGGCACGGTGTTGCCACCGAGGGATTTTCGTACCTGCTACAGCTTTCACTGCTACGGTTTTACCGTATTTGTGGTCTGGACTTTCTCTTTACCTTATCACTGATACCAATGACTTAGGCAGGAGCCGTCAAGTCTCTACACGTTCCTGATTGTTCTTCCCTCACCCCAACCCTCTCCCTGAGGGAGAGGGGGGAGCAAGACTCAGGCTTCGCTCGGGATTGCCACCATCAATCATGCTGAGGTTTCCCCGAATTTGACTCCATTCACACCGACAGTTTCCTGAACGGGTGCTCAAAAATTTAAGTCCCTTGCGTCTACCAGTTTCGCCACCCGGGCATGGGTAAGCGGACGTGATTATAGCGACTTATGATCAGTGCTGAAAGGAAAGCTTGATAATTAAAAGTGGAGGCGGAACCCGGAGTCGAACCGAGATACACGGATTTGCAATCCGCTGCATAGCCATTCTGCCATTCCGCCGCAAGGGTAGTACATTGTATTACAAAAACGGGGAAGTGATGCATGACCACTTCCCCGATCTGTATTTGGAGCGGGAAACGAGATTCGAACTCGCGACCCCGACCTTGGCAAGGTCGTGCTCTACCAGCTGAGCTATTCCCGCGTTAAGAGGACCCGTATTGTAGTGACACAGGGAAAAGAGTCAAGCGTCCTGACCACTATTTTCGTCATTATTTTCAACATCTTCATTGTTGAGTGCCGGCCAGGCTGCATTCAGGTAGATAACCATCGACCAGAGCGTTAACCCTGCTGCTATATAAAGCAGTACCAGCCCGACTTCATAGGTTGGGAAACCACCAATTGGATCGCTGTATAACAGTAATAATAACGCCAGCATCTGTGCAGCCGTCTTGATCTTGCCGATATAGGACACTGCGACCTGTGTTCGCTCACCTATCTCGGCCATCCATTCTCGTAAAGCTGAAATGGCGATTTCACGACCAATAATGACAACAGCTGGTAGTGCCAGCCAGATACTGTGATGTACCTCAACCAGTAATATAAGTGCCACGGCGACCATGAGCTTATCGGCGACCGGGTCAAGAAATGCCCCGAACCGTGATGTTTGATTTAGTTTGCGGGCAAGAAAACCATCCAGCCAGTCGGTAAAGGCCGCCAGGGCAAAGATTGCTGCCGATCCTGCATGGGCCCAGCCAAATGGCAGGTAAAACACGAGCACAAATACCGGGATCACCGCGATCCGCGCCAGGGTCAGGATAGTGGGTACCGTTAACTTCATTGATTATTGGCCATCTGTATGAAAAACATCATAAATTCTCTGTGCAAGCGTCCGGCTTATGCCCTCAATCCGGGCCAGGTCTTCAACCCCGGCACGGCTAACTGCCTGCAACCCGCCAAACTCCTTAAGCAGTCGCTGGCGCCGTTTCGGCCCCAGGCCATGAATATCCTCTAGTACCGAGCGCTGTCGTGCCTTGGCCCGGCGCTGACGGTGGCCGGTTATCGCAAACCGGTGTGCCTCATCGCGAATTTGCTGAATCAAGTGCAAAGCCGCTGAATCTGCAGGCAGTATAAAGGGCGTGCTATGGCCTAACAAGAACAGGGTCTCCTCACCCGCCTTGCGCTCCACCCCTTTCGCGATACCAATGACGATCACACCGCCTATCTGTAATTCTGATAGTACCTCACCGGCCCGTCCAAGTTGGCCCTTACCGCCATCGATAAACAGGATATCAGGCAATACACCCTCACCCTCTTTCAGTTTCGTATATCGGCGTGTAAGTGCCTGCTGCATGGCGGCAAAATCATCACCAGGGGTAATGCCTTCAATATTGAAACGCCGGTAATCTGACTTGAGTGGCCCCTCGGTATCGAATACTACGCAGGATGCCACGGTTGCCTCGCCCATAGTATGACTTATGTCAAAACATTCGAGTCGCTGTGGCGGCGTATCCAGTGCCAGCGCATCCTGTAGTGCCTCGAAACGCGCCAGCTGGCTACTCTTCGAGTTAAGATGCTGCTTGACGGCTACCTCGGCATTATCCTCGGCCATCTTCAACCAGCGTGCACGTTCACCTCGCACCTTGTGGCTAATCTTTACCTTGTGCCCGGCATGCTCGGAAAGTGCCTGCTCGAGCCAGGGTTTATCATCAAGGTCAGCATTGATAATGATTTGTGTCGGAACAGGCCGGCGGCCACTGCTGTTGTTTCCCGCCCCCAGGTAATACTGAGGCAAAAAACCCGACAGGATCTCGGCCTCGCTTGTTTCAGCAACATGTTTAGGAAAGTAGGCGCGGTTACCGAGGTGATGACCACCGCGCACCGTGAACACCTGAACACAGCTACTGCCACCGGCACTGCGCACGGCAACCAGGTCAAGATCGCCCTTTTCCCCACTCACATACTGGTGTTCCTGTAGTGCTCGCAGGCGTGCGATCTGATCCCGATATATGGCGGCCTTTTCGTAGTTCAGATCACTGGAGGCCTGTTCCATGCGCTTGACCAGCGACTTGACCACAGCATCATCCTTGCCTTGCAGGAACAGGATCGTGTTTTCGATATCCAGTGCATAATCTTCTGCACTGATGAGTCCTACACAGGGCGCGGTACAGCGATCGATCTGGTATTGCAGGCACGGGCGTGAACGGTTACGAAAGTAACTGTCTTCACACTGGCGTATCGGGAACAATTTCTGCAACAGGTTTAACGTCTCTCGCACTGAGCCTGCACTGGGATAAGGACCGAAATAACGGCCTTTACCTTTACGCGCACCGCGGTGAAAACTGAGCCGGGGGAATTCCTGGTCAGTCGATAAATAAATATACGGGTAACTTTTGTCATCGCGTAACAGGATGTTATAGCGTGGCAGGAACTCCTTGATCAGGTTGTTCTCGAGAATCAGTGCTTCAGTTTCGGTATGCGTTACCGTCACCGTAATGTCATGCACCTGTTTCATCAGCGCCTGTGTTTTCGGCGCCAGGCCACTGCTACGAAAATAACTCGACACACGTTTTTTCAGGTTACGTGCCTTACCGACATATAAAATGGTACCGTCTTCGGCATGCATTCGGTACACACCTGGTCGACCTGTTAAAGAAGCAAGGAAGGCCTTGTGATCAAATGTATTTTCAGTCTCAGGCACTAAGACATTCCTATAAAATCAGGAGCAATATAATATTGCTCTACCTTGCCGTCATTCCGGCGTAGGCCGGAATCCAGTCAGCATTCACAATGAAACGACTACAGTGATTGAATATCCTGATTGTAACCCAGTATTAGGCCCTCTGGATGCCGGCCTGCGCCGGCATGACGAAAACTCGCAATGACCACATTTTCTCAATTTTGCGAGGTTCACTTCAGGCCCAGACATTGTTAATCACTATCGTCTATCAGGCTTCTTGCCCTGGCAAACACGTCATGAAACATGGGCTCGGTCAGTCGCTTTGTTGAGGTGTTGTACTTGCTGCAATGGTATGAACTGAGTAACCATCGCCCATCCGGAAGTTGTTTACAGGCACCATGTCCGAACGGGTAATCTTTTATTTTCACACCACAGGCTTTTAAAACAGCCTTGTGAGCAATCAGGCCGAGCACGAGAATGACTTTGGTCTTCTTCAAACTGTCCAGTTCTTCGCGCAACAGGTCATTACAGACGTTAATTTCCTGCGTAGTGGGCTTGTTCTGTGGCGGCAGGCACTTTACAGCATTGGTAATGCGGCAGGCCTTGAGTTTCAGGCCATCATCCAGTGACACCGATTCCGGTTTATTACTGAAGCCGTACTTGTAGAGGGTTTCATACAGGAGTATGCCGGCATAGTCACCGGTAAACGGTCGGCCGGTTGCATTCGCGCCATGCATGCCCGGGGCAAGCCCGACAACGAGTAATTTGGGATTGGCAACGCCAAAAGGCGGCACTGGCCGCGCATGATAGTCCGGATACTCCTCGCGAACATCTTCAAGAAACTGGCAAAGGCGCGGACAACGGCAGCAATCGACATCAAAACAACTTGTATTCGTACTCATGCTGCTATTTTAATCTGTTTCGACCTCAAAAATCTCAATATCTTCCATGCGCCCGCTGTTCAGGTCTACCCTGACGATCTTATGTGCATTGGTATTGGCGACATAGAGTCCTTCACCGTGAAGGCTCATGCCCCCCGGCTCATCAAGTGGTGCTTCCTGGTTAACCGTAGTCACCACGCCGTTGAACAGTTTGATATGTTTGAGTTTGTGATTATAGGTATCTGCCACCCACAACGCCTTGCGCTGCCTGTCGTAGCATATAGCCATTGGGTGCTGCAGCAGTGCAGTGTCCCTGGCTCCATCCCTGTCACCGTAATCAAACAGGCCCTTGCCGGTAATCGTATGCACAACATTGTCACGAACACGAATGCCTCGAACAGATGAAGACTCTGCATCGACAAAGAACAGGGTCTTTTCGATATCTTCACCGAGGCTGAGCCCGGATGGCTGAGCAAGATTCGCTTCATGAACCACGCCATCAACGAGGTCCTCATGCCCGGTCCCGGCCCATACCCGGATGATATTGTTATTCAGATCCATAGACCATATTTGGTGAGAGCCGGCCATGGCAATGTACAGGTGGCCGGCTTCATACTCGAGGTCCCAGGGTGAATCGAGAGGCACACTAAGCGGATCGTGGTAAATATCAAAGCCTTTTACACGACCCAGTGTACCCATCCCGGCAATCGTCGATACCTCGCGCGTTATCAGGTCAATCTTGCGAATAGCGTGGTTACCAGCATCGGCGACATACAGGAAATTATCGACATGGGCGAGGCCTTGCGGGCTATCAAATGCGGCAGCATTGTCCGGCCCATCAATCAGGCCTTCAACACCAGAACCGTAGACCTGTACAATCCTCCCGTTCGTCATGCATTCAATCACCCGGTTATGGCCACTGTCGCTGATGAACATACGTTCTTCATTGACGATTATCTTGCCCGGGAATTTCAAATCCAGGCTGGGCTCTGGCTTTAACCTGATCGCAAAACGTGATCGGTGCAGGGTTTTGTTTGCTTCAGCATCAGCAATCGATTGCTGAATCATCTTATCGAGTTGTTTACGCTTGGCCTCCCCGCGCATGAGACCGACAACATAGCCTTCCGGATCTATATAGATAATGGACGGCCATGCCTTGATGCCATACTCTTTCCAGACATGATGTTTGGCATCATTAACAACCGGGTGACGGATGTAATACCTGTTAATGGCTTTCTGGAGATTGGCACTTTTACGTTCGTTGAGAAATTTTGGTGAATGGATGCCGATAACAGCCAGGCTGTCGGGATAACGTTTTTCCAGCCATGCAATGTCATCAAGCACATGCATGCAGTTGATGCTGCAGTAGGTCCAGA
>Ga0316207_10001590_pt1 | contig 27006 bp, 21 predicted proteins | sample 6weekpyrite_MG_FD_204943 | JGI IMG/M metagenome (GOLD analysis project Ga0316207, IMG submission 204943) | Microbial mat bacterial communities from mineral coupon in-situ incubated in ocean water Damariscotta River, Maine, United States -... | ecosystem: Environmental > Aquatic > Marine >... | reverse complement strand
TGGCTTCCATATTGCTGATGACTTTTTACTGGGTGACCGACACAACATGAAAACGCGTTCGGGTAAATCTGCAACCGCCGAACGCATGAGTAAATAACGAACAGAAAATTCCGGGTAGGTACATCGTGAACGTAATTCAACTTACACGCAGCCTCGTGCTGTTAATGGGCTTTACTCTCTTGACTGCATGTGGCGGTGGCGGTGGCGGCGGAAGTAGTGCTGCCTCACAGGGCAGTAATGCCGACTCTGGCTGTACCGGCTCGTGCGCGACCGATGCTGCCACCCGTGCCAACCTGACTGTTGCGGATGTTCAACAGGTTATTGCCCAAGCCGTGCTTGAAGCGAATACACGAGGCGTCGATATCACACTGGCAATTACCGACCGGGTCGGTAACGTACTGGCTATTTTCCGCACCAATAATTTTGCCAACCCAAGTGAAACATTCACTATCCAGTCAGGCTTTATCGACGGTGACTTTGGCCTGGAAAACGTCACACTAAATCTTAGCTCACTCGCAGCGATCTCCAAGGCGGTAACCGGCTCGTACCTTGCATCAGAAGGCAACGCATTCACTACGCGTACTGCCAGCCAGATCGTCCAGGAACACTTTAACCCTCATGAAATCGGTCAGCCCGGTGGACCACTGTTTGGCGTGCAGTTCAGTCAACTGCCTTGTAGTGATATGGTTCAGCAAGGCAGCGACCTCGGGGTCGGCCCACGCCGTGCCCCACTCGGCTTATCGGCTGATCCAGGTGGTATGCCACTGTATAAAAATGGCCATCCAGTCGGCGGCATCGGTGTTATGGCCGATGGCATCTATGGTCTGGATCGAGATTTACAGGATACGGATTCCAATCTTGATGAGATAATTGCTGTTGCAGGTAGCTTTGGTTTTGCACCGCCAGATGACCGTCGAGCTGACCGTATCACTGCTGATGGACGTACTTTCCGTTTCGCGGATGCAACTGAAAGCACATTGTTATCCAATCCAGCGACTGCTGACTTTGCAACCCAAGGTGCACTGGGTAGCCTGATTGATGATGAGTCCGTCGCCACACCTAACCAACAAAATTACTTTGTAGCCACGAATGGTATCCGTGCCGGTACGACATTTGGATTAGCTGACTCAGGCATTGTCTCCTCAGATTCTGTAGATAACACGCTCTACCCAGGTCTTGATGCCTTTGTACTCGTTGACGATATGGGTGCCCTGCGCTTTGCCCCTCAGGATGGTGTTGTCAGTCCGGGCGGTGAAAACCTGACCGCGGCTGAAGTAACTCTACTCGTCCGCAGCGCGTTAGCTGTTGCCAACCGTGCACGTGCGCAGATTCGTCGCCCACTTGATAGCCAGGCACGGGTGTCTATTTCTGTCGTCGATACCGATGGAAATATCCTTGCGATTGCCCGTACCCGTGATGCGCCAATGTTCGGTACCGATGTCTCCCTACAAAAGGCACGTACCGCGACCTTCTTCAGTAGTGATGCTGCTGAAGACACTTTAGAAACAGCTGGCACTGTCACCGCATTGAATGACAATGCTGTCACGACTTACACCTCTACCATTTCACGGTATGTCGATGCTGGACGTACATTCTTTGGTGTCGGTGTTGGTGACCTGACCGGTGACTTTGCCTTTGCCGACCGCTCTGGCGGTAACCTGTCTCGTCCGTTCTACCCGGATGGTACCCTGGCGTTTAATGGTGGCAATCGAGTAGCAAATCATGGTCCTTTCAGTCGATCGTTCATTAACGATTCGACTGTTGACGAATGGAGCCCATTCTCGGTTGGTCTACAGCTTGACCTGGTACTCGACAATATTGTTACTCACCTGGCCGGTGGTAACCCGACCAGCTGTACAGAATTCACCGGTGGACGCAACCAGGTTCCGAATGGTATCCAGATCTTCCCGGGCTCAGTCCCCATTTACAAAAATGGTGTGCTCGTTGGGGGGATCGGCGTATCTGGTGATGGCGTCGATCAGGATGACATGATCTCATTCCTCGGTGTGCATGAAGCCAGCCTTGCTGCCTTTGCTGCAACAACCGGTGGCGCTATTGATGGCCAGGGCAACATCGGCGCTGGTTTCGGTAATGCACCTATTGCTATTCGCGCTGATCAAATACTGCCTTTTGATGCCACGACCAACCCGGCACCAGACCCTAATTTTGACGTCCGTCTACGCTATGTCCAATGTCCGCAAAACCCATACATTGGCAGTGCTGAAAATAATGTTTGCCAGGGGTTATAAAGGTTATGTCCAGGTTTAGCTCACATAGCACACTGCTACTGGTTTTATCTCTCACGGCTGCCACTGCCCAGGCGAATGACTTTGGCCTGCATGAACGAGGCTTTTCACTGAGCAGTGACCAGGCCTTCCACGATCAAAACCCGTGGGCCTCTTCATTTGCAGATGGCATCCAGGTTGCAGAAGTCGAGCGACGTCGTCCCGGGCCTGAACGCAAACAAGACGCACCTAAACCGGTACAAGAAGATCCAAACCGTAAAGGCGACCTTCGCCCGATTGCCGTATCTGATCCAAACTTGCCACACCCGGTTGTGCCCGTCCCTGATCGATACCGTATCGTAGAAGCAGTTGGCGTCAACGAACGCTGGTTTGACCCCTATAACCAGAATACCTACAAGGGTGACCGTCCACTACCCGGATTTAAAGACTGGTTCCTGAGTGTTAATCTCATTTCAGATACGGTCTACGAACCAAGGAAACTTCCCACCCCGGTCGCAATACAGTCAAGTCGTGAACCCGGCGCGTTGGATGTCTTTGGTGGACGTGACCAACTCGTATTTTCGCAAACCCTGATTGCAGGACTGGTGTTGTATAAAGGGGATACGGCGTTTAAGCCACCCGATCATGAATTTCGACTAACATTGGCCTACAACTACAACCGCGTCGATGTTGAAGAAGACCGTGCGCTGTTTATCGACCCCTCTCGAGGTAATGTTCGAGAAGACAGCTTCCTCGCCGTACAGGAAGCCTTTTGGGATAAACATTTACGAAACGTCTCAGATCGCTACGACTTCGATAGTTTCCGCATTGGTATTCAGCCATTTAATGCCGATTTTCGCGGCTTCCTGTTCCAGGACGTGCAGTTTGGTGTCCGCCTGTTCGGTAACCGGGATAATAACTTCTGGCAATATAACCTTGCCTGGTTCCGTCGCGTTGAGAAAGACATTAACAGTGGTCTGAATGATGTCAGCGTATCGCTACGTGACGATGATGTCTTTATTGCCAATGTATACAAACAAGACTTCCCGGTGATTGGTTTTGCCTCCCAGGGTACAATTGTTCATAACCGTAACCGAGAAGGTGATAACGGTAACTTCTTTGATGAAAACGGTTTCCTGCAACGCCCTGCTCCATTAGGTGATGGCCGTGATCGAAATTACGATGTCACTTACCTTGGTTATAGCGGTGATGGTCACTTCGGTCGCCTTAACCTGACAACCTCACTTTACTATGCAACAGGTAAAGAAAACCGTAATGCCTTCTTTAATGATGATACGCGCATTGATGCCTTCTTTGCCGCAGCAGAAGCATCCGTCGACTTTGACTGGATCCGCTTGCGCCTGTCTGGCCTCTATGCCAGTGGCGACAAAGACCCCTTTGATGACCGTTCACAGGGTTTTGACGCCATTTTCGAAAACCCACTGTTTGCCGGTGCGGACACAAGTTTCTGGATTCGCCAACCCGTTGCGAACATCGGTGGTGGTGGTGTAGCCCTGTCCGCACGTAATGGTGTCCTGAACTCATTACGGACGTCTAAGGAACAAGGCCAGTCCAATTTTGTAAACCCGGGCACCACCCTGATCGGTGTCGGCGCAGACTTTGACCTGACACCCGAATGGCGCGTATCGACAAACATCAACAAGCTTGGGTTTGCGGATACCTCATCACTCGAGGCATTCAGACAGGTCGGTTCTATCGATAAAGATATTGGTTGGGACGTATCAGTCTCTGCAATCTACCGGCCTTTCTTTACCCAAAATATTGTATTCAGGTTATCCGGCGCAGCACTGTACCCGGGTGATGGCTTTGAAGAACTCTACGGAGATGAAACATCATACTCCGTACTGGCCAACCTGATATTGACTTATTAAATTTGTAATACAACATGGAATGAACAACGCGTGATGAAACAATCTCTGCTCACCCGCTTGCTCCCTGCTGGCCTGCTTTGCCTTGCCAGCGCCTTTGCGCTTGCCTCTGATCTCGAAGTACCCCGTGATATTCAATATGATGTCACGCCGGATGCTCCTGCCCAGCAAACCTGGCAAGAGGCCGATAAAAAGAGCGAAGGTTGTGTAACCTGTCACACCAAGACTGATCGCAAGACCATGCATTCCAACCCGGCCGTAGTACTGGGTTGTACCGATTGTCATGGCGGTGATGCCACCGTCGACAAACCTGAAAACGCCAAGCAAGGTGATGATGCCTACCGTGCTGCACAGGACAAGAGTCACGAACAACCACGTTTTCCTAAAAGCTGGAATTACCCCAGTAGCGCCAACCCGGAAATCAGTTTTACCCTGCTGAACAATGAAAGTCCGGAGTTCCTGCGCTTTATCAACCCGGGTGATCTGCGCGTTGCACGCGAAGCCTGTGGTTCATGCCATTTACCCATTATCCAGGCCAGTGAACGCAGTATGATGGCCACCGGCATCATGCTTTGGGGCGGTGGTTCATATAACAACGGCATCTTGCCCTTCAAACGCTACATCCTTGGTGAAGCTTACACCCGTGAAAGTGAACCTGCTTCACTGGTTGCTCCAGTCAAACCGACTGAGGAAATGGCGGCCAAAGGCGCGCTGCCACAAATATTCCCGTTACCCGCCTGGGAAACAACACCACCCGGTGATATTTTCCGTGTCTTCGAACGTGGTGGACGTAACATTGTTAACCTGTTCCCGGAAACAGGGTTGCCCAACTCACTGGGACGTATCCAGCAACTCGAAGAGCCTGGCCGTCCGGATATCAAACAATCAAACCGTGGCCCGGGAACCGGACTACGTATTTCCGTCCCCGTCCTGAATATCACCAAGACACGTCTGAATGACCCATTCTTATGGTTCCTCGGCACCAACGATGGACCCGGTGACTTCCGCTCGTCCGGCTGTTCATCGTGTCACGTTGTGTATGCGAATGACCGTGACCCACGCCACTCTGGCCCGTACGCAAAATTTGGTCATAACGGCGAAACTCAAACGGTTGACCCGACTATTGCCAAGAATGAAAAAGGTCATCCGATCACGCATGAATTTTCACGCGCGATCCCGACCTCGTTGTGTATGAACTGTCACATGCACCAACCGAACGTGTTTGTGAACTCCTACCTCGGTTACACCATGTGGGACTACGAATCGGACGCACCGAAGATGTGGCCGAAGGAACAACGTTACCCGACCCACGCAGAGATTCGTGAAATTAATAAACACAACCCGGAAGAAGCGGCCATCCGTGGTAAGTGGAGTGACCACGACTTTTTACGCAAGGTCTGGGACATGAACGATGAACTCGAAGATACCCAGTTTGCCGATTACCATGGCCATGGCTGGAACTTCCGCGCCATCTTCAAGCGTGACCGACAAGGTAACATGCTCGATGCCGACGGCAAGATCGTCTCTGAAGAAGACCCTGAGTGGGCCAAGAAAGCTGTACATATGTCATCGATTCATCTCGATGTCGGTATGCACTGTGTCGACTGTCATTTTGCCCAGGACTCACACGGTAACGGTCACATCTATGGTGAGGTCGCCCAGGCAGTTGAAATCGATTGTATGGACTGTCACGGTACTGCCGATGAATACCCAACCCTGCTGACCTCGGGCCCTGCTGCACCACCAGGCGGTAATGACCTGTCTATCCTGCGTACGCCAACGGGTAAAAAGCGTTTCGAATGGCGCGATGGCAAGCTCATCCAGCGCTCTTCACTGTGGCCTGATCGTGAATGGGAAATGTCATTGGTCAAAGATAACGTTAACCCTGACCATGATGACTTTAACGCCAAGTCTGCCCGCGCCAAGCTTATGTCTACCGATAAGAAGACCTTCAAGTGGGGACCCGCTGTCGCCAAGGAAGACCGTGCGCATAAAAACGAAGACATGCTTTGTTTCACCTGTCACAGCTCATGGGCAACCAGTTGTGCCGGTTGTCACCTGCCCATCCAGGCGAACTGGAAGTCTGAACGTGGGCACTACGAAGGTGGTGAGACACGTAACTACGCCACCTACAACCCACAGGTTGTGCGTGACCAGATGTACCAGCTCGGCAAACATGGTCCTGCCAAGGGCGGTCGCATCGCACCGGTTCGTTCATCTTCAGCACTGGTATTGTCATCACGTAACATCAACCGTGAGTTGATCTACATCCAGCAGCCACCGATTGCAGCCAGTGGTTACAGCTCACAGGCCTTTGCACCGCACTTCCCGCATACCACGCGTAAGACGGAGACCAAGACCTGTACCGACTGTCACCTGTCCGAGGCAAATGACAACAACGCCATCATGTCGCAGTTGTTGCTGTTTGGTACAAACTTTGTCAACTTCGTTGGCTATTACGCCTGGGTCGGTACGGAAGACCAGGTTATCGGCCAACGCGTCACAGAGTGGGATGAACCCCAGGCCGTGATCGGTAGTTACCTGCACAAGTATGCCTACCCGGACTGGTTCAAGGACCACCTTGATAACAACCGTGTCCTCCCGGAAAAGCTTGAATATGTTTTCCGTCACGAATCAAACTTTGCTAACTGTCTGCAGATGCGTGGTGAGTACCTGTTCGTATCAGAAGGTGAAGACGGCACACAGGCCTACGACATTGCCAGTATCGCCAACAAGGGTATCTCGCAACGCGTGATTACAGCGCCGTTCAGTCCACTCGGACATAACACGCGCATCAAGTCGAAGAATGCGACCTGTGTTGTTCTGCCTACGAATCAGCCAATTCACGCTGTACGAAGCCGCAGCGAGATGATGCAGAAGGTTAATCTTGAACAGCAGATGCATCCCATCTATGACAACATGTTCATCACTGATTCAGAGGAAGGCCTGATTGTTGCTGACGTGAATACACTGGCTGACGGTGAACCACGTAACAACTTCTTCGAACGTACGGTGACCTGGAATGAGAATGGTGTTCTCGATGGTGCCAGTCACCTGACCATCGGTGGTTACTACTTCTACATCACGACACCCAAGGGCGTTGTTGTTCTCAACATGAACGACCCGGCCAAGCCGAAACTGTTAACGGTCATTACGATGAAGAACCCACGTGCCACTGCCCTGCAGTTCCGCTACTTGTTCGTCACCGATGATGAAGGTTTCAAGGTCATTGATGTAACAAAACCTGAACAAGCACGGATTGTCGACAATGCCTTTGTACCGTTGAAAAATGGCAAGCGCATCTATGTTGCACGCACCTACGCTTACGTTGCAGGTGGTGAGGAAGGGCTTGTGATTATTGATGTTGAGAAGGCCGAACAGCCGAAGCTGTACATGAAGTATACCGCGGATGGCCAACTTAACGATGCACGCGATGTGGTGATTGGTACTACCAACGCCTCACTGATTGGCTATATTGCTGACGGTAAAAACGGTATCAAGGTGCTGCAACTGACCTCGCCTGACTCACAACCACGTTTCTATGGCTTCAGCCCGGCACCTGTACCGGAACTAATTGCGACTGCGCCAACACGTAAGCCGGCGCTGTCATTGTCGAAAGGCCTGGATCGTGACCGTGCGGTAGATGAAACCGGCGGTCAAATTGCCATCTTTGGTCGAATCGGCTCACGTCCGTTTAATCTTGAAGAAATGCAGAAGCTCTACCTCGACGAACACGGGGCCCCGTATTTTGTTCATGACGAAGCCAAACTTGAAGACATGGCGCGGTAAGTAAACCATGCTCGAGGCCCATATGCTGGCCGCTGAACGAGGCGGCCAGCGGCTTTTCTCCGATATTTCCTTTAACCTGCAAGACGGTGACCTGTTACACGTAGCCGGTAGTAATGGCGCAGGTAAGACCACGCTACTTAGGATGCTGTGCGGACTTACCCTCCCTGCTGATGGTGACGTCCGTTGGCAGCAGCAATCTATTCGTAATCACCGCGACAGTTTTAATAATGAACTGCTCTATATCGGCCATCGCAGCGGCATGTACAGCGACCTTAATGCTTGTGAGAACCTACACCTGTGCTCTAACCAGCTCGCATCTCGCCCGCTGATCTTTTCTGCACTTGAAGAAGTCGGCCTGGCCAAACATTGCCACAAACCACTACGATTACTCTCACAGGGTCAGCAACGCCGGGTGGCGTTGGCAAGATTAATACTCGAATCCCGTAAACTGTGGATACTGGATGAACCGCTAGCAGCACTGGATACTGATGCAGTCGACTGGTTTGCCTCGCAACTTGCCGGGCATATCGGGCGCGGCGGCATGGCTGTGGTCACTACCCACCAGGATGCCACGTTTATTTCTCGTGTTACGGTTAACGTGGTGCTCGAATAATGCCCGCAACGATGACACCCGGCGCGTTTGAAGCATGGTTTCGTGTGCTTAAGCGCGAACTGCTGCTTGCCTACCGGCAGCGCAATGACATTCTCACGCCACTGATTTTTTTTATTATCGTCATTAGTTTGTTTCCACTCGGAATTGGGCCTGAACCCAAAACCCTGCAACTGATTGCACCAGGGGTCATCTGGGTCGCGGCACTGCTGGCAACATTGTTGTCCCTGCCCCGCATGTTTAATAATGAGATCCACGACGGCACCCTTGAGCAACTCTTACTTTCCCCTCAGCCTGTTAGCTTGCTGATTTCGGCTAAAATACTCTCGCACTGGCTGACGACTGGCTTGCCACTGGTCATTATCAGTCCGGTGATTGCACTGACCATGCATATGAGTAATACGGCCTTACTGTTTACTGTGATAACACTATTAATCGGCACACCCATATTGAGCCTGGTCGGTGCGGTCGGTGCAGCACTGACCCTGGGGTTACGTGGAGGCGGCGTGCTGCTCGCCCTGCTGGTGCTGCCGCTTTATATACCCGTACTTATCTTTTCGACAGGTGCGATTATTGGGGCAGGTAATGGCTTCCCCGTGGATGGCCAGCTATCACTATTGGGTGCCTATCTATTTGTCGCACTTGTATTTATTCCCTGGGTCACCAACCATGCACTGCGTGTTTCACTCGATTAGGCCATCTTGCAGGTGCATCTGGTAAACTAGGCATATGTACGACGTATTCAGCAACAGGCAACGACCGTGATCTTCCAGAAGCTCGCCGCACCAAAGTACTTTTACCCGTTTGCAGGTAAACTCCTGCCCTGGGTGGCGGGTCTGTGCATCATCACCCTGCTGACCGGCTTATACCTGGGCCTGTTTGTCGCGCCGCCTGACTATCAACAAGGTGAGACCGTACGCATCATGTTTGTCCACGTACCTGCCGCCTGGATGTCAATGTTCGTCTACGCCATGATGGCCGGTGCCTGTGCGATAGGTATGGTCTGGAAAATACGTCTGACTGATACCTTTGTGACCGCCTGTGCACCGATCGGTGCTTCGTTTACCTTGATTGCACTGCTGACTGGGTCGCTATGGGGGAAACCCATGTGGGGGACATGGTGGGAATGGGATGCACGACTGACATCAGAACTTATCCTGCTGTTCCTGTATCTTGGCTTTATGGCCCTGCAATCCGCGATTGATGATCCGCGTCGTGCTGCCCGTGCCGGGGCCATCCTGGTACTGGTTGGCGTCATAAACTTGCCCGTGATTCATTACTCAGTAGAATGGTGGAACACATTACATCAACCGGCTTCAGTAGCACGTATTGACGGCCCCACCATCCATAGTAGTATCCTTACTCCACTACTGGTGATGGCGACTGCATTCAAGCTGCTCTTTGTCAGCATCGTATTGCTTAAAATGCGCAGTGCCATTCTTGAAAATGAGGCAGACTCGCGTTGGCTACAGGAACAAGGCGTATGAACTGGGCATCATTTTTTAATATGGGTGGTTATGCCTTCTATGTATGGGGCAGCTATGCAATTGCCACCGTTGTGCTTGTATTAAACGTCTGGCTACCACTGCGCCGTTATCGGAAACTGAAACAAACATTGAAACAACGTTATGAAACCTCGTCATAAAAAAATCGGCTTTATCGTATTTGCTGTTGCAGGACTGAGTGTTGCTACCCTGCTGGTACTCAATGCCTTCAGCAGTAATATCGTCTTCTTCTTCACGCCTACACAAATTGCGAATGGAGAAGCCCCAGTCAATCAAACCTTCCGTCTTGGCGGGATGGTGAAGACCAATAGCGTCACGCGCAGTGATGATGGCCTGCAGGTAAAATTCGTTGTCACTGACACATTAAAAGATATACCTGTCAGCTACACCGGGATTCTTCCTGACCTGTTCCGTGAAGGCCAGGGTGTCGTCACGCAAGGCAAGCTTCATGACAATGGTGATTTTACTGCCGAGCAGGTACTTGCCAAGCATGATGAAAAATATATGCCACCTGAAGCAGCTGCAGCGCTGGAAGCAGCGGGTAAGACACTGATTTTACCTAAATAAACCCCTCAGTATTATTACAGGTAGCCCATCCTCAGCCCCCCCTGTTTCTGGTATGATGTGCTCTCTTTAACGAAGGCTCAAAAGCCACCTGTCCAGATATCGTCATGAATACAAACCTGCTAAACCGTTTCCTGTTACCGTTTCTTATCATCAGTACTGTTATTGTTGGGGGCTTCCAGTTATACCCGCTTCTTAACAAGCCTACGCTTGATCGTGATAATCTTCGTGCAACCGTCTTTACCACACCACGTATCATTGACCCCTTTGCACTGACTGATCATCAAGGTAACGCCTTCACAGAATCGAGTTTTAAAGACAACTGGTCATTCGTCTTCTTTGGTTATACAAATTGTCCGGATGTCTGCCCCAATACGTTATCCATAATGAATGTCACTGCAACCTTACTAGGCAAGGATGAACAAGGTCGTGAAGTACCACGTTTCATCATGGTCTCGGTCGATCCTGAACGTGATACTGTTGAACAACTCGGTCAGTACATGCCCTATTTCAATAAGGCCTTTATTGGACTTACCGGGGAAAACAAGCAAGATGTCGATGCCTTAACCAGCCAGTTCGGCATCCCGTATTTCCTTAAGAAAAAATCTACCGAAGACCAGCAATACGGCGTTGACCATAGTGGTGCAATTCTTTTGGTGAACCCTCACGGAAACCTGCATGCATTATTTTCAGCGCCACATGATGCTAAACGTCTTGCCGATGAATTCACACAAATTCGTAATGTCTACGAGTACTAAGCATGCGTCAATTTATAGCCCTACTTTTCTTATTTCTTAGTTTTCTGACCTCTACAGTCTCGGCAGAAACCATTATCGCCCGTGATGCCTGGATACGCGAAGCACCTCCGGTCAGCCGCGTACTTGCCGGTTATGTTGAACTCATCAACAATGGTGATAAAAATGTTCAACTTGTAAGTGTCACAAGTAAACACTTCAACAAAGTAGAGTTACATCAGACAATACTTAAAAATGGTGTTAGCAAGATGCAACAACAGCAGAGTATCGATATTCCTGCTGGTTCTTCCATAGAACTTAAACCTGAAGGCATGCACATGATGTTATTCAACCCTGTGTCACCGCTCAAGGCAGGTCATCATGTACAACTCGAACTTTATTTTAATAGTAAAAAAAAGCAAGTCGTTGAGTTTTCTGTCCGAAAAGTAACCGGTGGTACAGATCACAGTCATCACCACATGCATCATTGATTATGAAATCTGTACTTGCCCTTTTATTTGTCCGACTTGTCCCGCAACATGGATTATCGAACCTGGTTTTTCGTTTGACACGCATTCGCACGCGCTGGTTAAAAAACATTCTTATAAAACGTTTTATTGCCTGGTTCAATGTTGACATGAGCATTGCTCTTGAACCTGACCCATGTGCATATAAAGACTTTAATTCTTTTTTTACCCGGCCGTTACGAAAAGATGCTCGCCCCATCTGTGATAACGGTCTGTGCTGCCCGGTTGATGGTGCGGTTAGCCAACTTGGCAAGATTAATCAGTCCAGTATCTTGCAAGCCAAAAACCACCACTATTCCCTTAAGGCTCTTCTCGGTGGCTCAGACACGCTAACCGAAAAATTTATAAATGGCAGCTTTTGTACTATCTACCTTTCACCGCGTGACTACCATCGGATCCATATGCCCGTAGATGGGTCATTACAAGAAATGATCTATGTGCCCGGCAAGCTATACAGTGTGAATACCTATACAGCCGAAACGGTACCTGGCCTGTTTGCCGTAAACGAACGCGTCATTAACATGTTTGAAACCGAACATGGCCCGATGGCTCTCATCCTCGTTGGTGCCATCAATGTCGGTAGCATGGAAACGACCTGGCACGGTGATGTCACCCCGCCCTACGGTAAAACCATTAACCGCTGGGAATACGAACAAGGTGCTGTAAACCTGGCGCGTGGCGAAGAAATGGGCCGATTCAATATGGGTTCTACCATTATCCTACTGTTTCCAAAAGGAAAAGCGGACTGGTTAGGCACCCTTTCAGCAGGCAAAACCGTGCAAATGGGCCAGCCCCTTACAGAAAAGTAAGCGATCCACCTACAGTCTGGATCATGCTCACCCTCTAGTGAATTCCCATTAAAACTTTATTCTAACAATGGTACGGCGTTGCCTTGCAGGTAATGCGAGGTAAATATGTCACAAGTTCAGCGATGACTGGTTAACAGCCTTCTACTGCATTTCAGCTCAAACTGGGCATAGAGTAAAAAATGAGCGAACTGACCATGAAACTGATAGAACAAACAAATATCGTAACGGTATGGGCAGTGTTTGCATTGCTTTTTATTGGCCCGCTACCCGTTATTCTTTAGTTACCCTGGTTGAATGGCTTTTGTCATCAAGCACGAGATACAGGGAACGTAAGCACATCATCAATGTGCGTCTGCGCTGTCTTCAACATCACCAGCCTGTCGATACCTAGCGCTACACCTGAACAGTCTGGTAACCCCTTATTCAGCGCTTGTAGAAAATGCTCATCCAATGGCATTGTTTTTTTGTTCACCTGGTGACGTTTCACATTGTCTGCATCAAACCGTCTGCGCTGCTCGTTTTCATCGGTTAACTCATGAAAACCATTTGCCAGTTCTACACCTTTCACAAACAATTCAAAACGTTCAGCAACCCGGTTATCTTGGTCACTGATCCGGGCGAGTGAAGCCTGAGATGCAGGATAGTCATGAATAAAAAACGCTGCTTTACCAAGTGCAGGAACGACTACCTGGTCCATTAGTAGACCCAGCCATGCATCAGCATCGTTATCCAGTCCCACAACATCACCCGGTCCATGCTGCTTACAGTAATCCTGCAGCTGTGCCGTAGATGCCGTCAATGGGTCTATCCCAATTGTCTCAACAAATGCCTGCTGATAGGTTATACGTCTAACCTCCTGTTTATGTTCAAGCACCTCTCTCACCAGTGCTTCAACCTCATCCATCAGGTCGTGATGGTTAAACCCAGCGCGATACCATTCGAGCATGGTGAATTCAGGATTATGGAACTGTCCCGCCTCGCCATCACGAAACACCTTGCACAATTGGTAAACCGATCCATAACCAGCCGCCAACAGGCGCTTCATTGGGAATTCAGGGGATGTATGAAGGTAGAGTTCACCCGTTTCTGAACGTCCTGGACCTTCATAGCGGGTCATAAAACTATCAATATTTGGATCGGTATTCGCTGCACCTGACAAGGCCGGCGTCTCTATTTCAAGGACATCACGCTGCAAGAAGAAATACCGCACCTGCTGCAAGATTTCTGCCCGCTTGCGAAGTACGGCAAGGGTGGCCGTTGGTTGCCAATCCTGCTCAGACATCAATAGACCTTAAGGGCATGCAGGGAATTCAACCGAGCTATTCTTCCTTGGCACGAGAAACGTATTCACATGTACGGGTATCGATCTTGAGCAACTCACCTTCATCGATAAACAATGGCACACGTACCACAGCACCTGTCTCCATCGTCGCAGGCTTACCGCCACCACCTGATGTATCACCGCGTACACCGGGATCCGTCTCGGCAACCGTGAGCAGTACAAAATTCGGTGGTGTAATACTCAGCGGGCTTCCATTCCACAGTGTTACCGTGCATAAATCCTGCTCTTTAAGCCATTTTGTATTATCACCGACTGCATTTGCATCAGCACCATGCTGCTCAAAGGTATCCGGATCCATGAAGTACCAGAATTCCCCATCGTTGTAGAGATACTGCATTTCAGTATCCATTACGTCAGCAGCCTCGACGGATTCACCTGACTTATAAGTGCGATCAATCACTCGCCCCGTCTTTAAGTTACGTATCTTGACACGGTTAAATGCTTGTCCCTTACCAGGCTTCACAAACTCATTCTCGACAATCGCACACGGATCACCGTCGATCATAAGTTTAAGTCCACTGCGGAATTCATTGGTATTGTAACTGGCCATACTGTCCTCACTCTATATTCATTGCAGTCGCCTGCAGTGACCAGCATGGGGTATCATGCGGGTCAGATAATCATCTCAGGTGTGTATGATACAGGTAACCACAGCAAGTTTGCAGTTCGATGATTGGCAACAAGCCATGGCACGGTCAATTTCGGACCCGGCCAGGCTTCTCAAATACCTGCAATTACCTGATTCATTACTGCCTTCTGCCGAGGAGGCCACCAAACTGTTCGGTTTAAAGGTCACTCATGCCTACCTCGACAGGATAAAGGTTGGAGATCCTGCTGATCCCTTACTGCGACAGGTTCTGCCACTTGGCGCTGAGCTTGATCAAACGGATGACTATACACCGGATCCCGTTGGCGACCATGCCGCCATTCGCACGCCCGGTTTATTACAAAAATACAACGGCCGGGCGCTGTTACTGGCGACGGGTGCCTGTGGCATACATTGTCGCTATTGTTTCCGACGTCATTTTGATTATGCATCTTCAAACCCCTCCAAAGAGGGTTGGCAGGAGGCAATCACTACCCTTTCACAAGATAGCTCGATCAAAGAGGTAATATTGAGCGGTGGTGACCCGCTCAGCCTGGCCGATAACAAGCTTCAACACCTGGTCAGCATGCTTGAAGACATACCGCATCTAAAAAGATTACGCATACATACACGGCTACCTGTCGTTCTACCCGAGCGCGTAACGACAGGACTCTGCGACACACTCGCATCGTCATCACTACAAGTTATTACTGTCTTACATATTAATCACGCAAACGAAATTGACTCCGAGGTTGAAGACAGCTGTGCCAGGCTTCGGCAGGCTGGGAGCTGGTTACTCAACCAATCTGTATTATTGGCGGGTGTTAACGATAATCATGAGTCCCTATGTGCATTAAGTGAACGCCTGAGCGACTGCGATATTCAACCGTACTACCTGCACCAGCTTGATAAGGTAGATGGGGCCGCCCATTTTGCGGTGCACGACGACAAGGCTCGTCAACTTGTAGAAGAGATGAGGGCAAGATTACCGGGCTATCTTGTGCCAAAATTGGTCCGTGAACATGCAGGAGCCCCTAGTAAAAGTCCTTTATAAACCGTCATTAACAACAATAGTCTAATTCATTACGTTAGTAAGCCAGATTTTTTCTGATATACTTGACTGTAAATGGAGTTTGGCAGGACTGTCCCTGTTATGCGCATGGGACGGATGTTGAACAGTTAATCAACGAGAATGTGCATATGTCGGAAATCGTCGATCTAAAAGGACTGTCTGTACCCGATCAGTCGGCACCGATAAAGACGTCCTTTGATGTGCGCCCACGGCTCATTGAAAAATGGATCGTCAATCTGCCCATGGCCAACCTGGGTGAAACATCCAAACTCGTCTTCAAGGCCGTTGTCGAAATCAACCGGCTGGAGTTACCCATACAAAAGCGGTTTAAGGCACTCGAGTTACTTCGCAAACCCTGCCTATATGTTGTTGATGCGCTTGAAAAACATTTTGCTGGGCATCCACTACCACTTAATACACGTAACAGGAAAATTTCAGAGCTGTCACGGGCAATTCTTTCTGAACTCGCTGTTGGCTACAAAGTTGTTGCTCGTCAAATAGAGTCTTCTGCACGTCCTGACCTGAAGTTACTGACCTGCGTCCTTCATCGCGCAATGAATTATGAAGGGCAACTTTTGTTGCGCTCATACCAGATATACGCCCCTTTTCCACGTGGTATCTGGAAAGAACTCAACACCATTTATCTTTTTGCCGAATCTTACGAGTTACTCGATCAGGACGTCAAAGATACGCTAAACAAGATTACATCCACCAGCACGATCAACACTGTCTACCGGAAGATATTACTGCTCTCGTTAGCCATGCCATACCGCCTGCATCGTGGTGAGATAGACAAGGTATGTGCATTGCTCGACAGGTTCGTGGAGTTTTCACATATCGACAGTATTTCACCACAAGCCAGTCCTAGTGCCCTGTTCATCGTGGACCTGGCTAAAGACAACCCACCCGGCTACCTTGCGATGCACAAGGAAAGTGACTACCGCTACTGCCGACTCATCAATACCAGTAAGATGGTGATCAATATCAATGAAGAGTATCAATCTGAAAGCACTGATTTGCTCAATATTATTTCTTCAGATCTCCTTGACCGCCTTCTCTCCACCTGGAGTGTCATGGCAAAACGTGGTTTCTCACGAATATCCAAAGAGTCGGCCTTTGCTGAAGTTGCACTGGGACTAAGCGCTGCCCATCATTTTGTCAGCGGTGAACAACCTTTCTCTCCCTTCCCAAGTGAAGATGATTCTCGTTTTCCCAGTGCATCCTCTGATTACCATACGACCAAGGTTGCGGCCCTCTCGGACGTTGTCAAAGGCCCTGATGTCTGGAACATGACTTATACGAATTCAGAGAATGACCCAACGAATGCGGCTTCTCCGACATCCTCCCTGAATGCAGACACGGCAGATCTACAAGGTTATGAATACCAAACCATTATGCTTAGCGTTGCTAACGTTAGTGCGGGTGGGTATTGCCTGATTTCTGATGCATCCGTCAATTTCACCGCTCATGTCGGTGATTTAATTGCCATCCGCGACGAAGAAGAAAGCTCCATTGAACAATGGGGCATTGGTGTCATTCGAAGGATGCTCAGTAACCGCTCTGGAAATTTTGAGATCGGCGTACAAATGCTTACACCGAATGCTATCGCCGTAGCCGCCTGTCTTGATGGGGGAACAGGCTCTGAGCCAAGTTCTGATTTCCTTCGCTGCCTGATGTTGCCCGAATTGCGCGCAATCGACCAACCTGCAACCATTATTACACCCGCTATGCCATTCAGGATTGGTAGCAAGATACGTATTAATCTTCACGACAAATCAATAATCGCTGTACTCACTCAACAGCTCGAATATACGAATAGCTTTTCGCAATTCCAGTTTGACGTCATCGATGAAAGCACCGAAGGCGATACATTGAACAAGATGGAGCAAAAAACCGAGATGCTGACCGAAGAAGAATTCGATTCTATCTGGACAAGCTTGTAAGCCCGCTTAATACAACGAAAGAAAAGGTGCTGAATAATTTACTATCCCACCTTTCTCCAGCGCACCGCCATCCAACTCAATCATCATTACCCTGTCCTCAGGTACCGGCAAATTACATTGAATATCCCGCTTGACCGCAGGCTCGAATCCCAGCCGGGCATAGTAATCTGGCTGGCCTGCCGCAAAGATTGCTGCAAAGCCTTTATTTTTTCCCACCTCAATCGCCGCACCTACCAACTCCGTTCCAATCCCTCGATGAGATTGTGAAGGAACCACAGACATCGGTGCCAGGATCAAGACCGGTGTATGCTCACCATTAAAGGTAAGTGGTCCCGGGGTCAGCATCAGGTGACCAACCAGGCGTCCATTAAACTCGGCAACAAGTGAAAAATCTGTTGAATAATCAGGTAGTTTTCTCAGCTCGGCAACCAACTTGGCCTCATGCTCCCCCTCAAAGGCGCTCAGGTTAACGACATCAATTGCACGTAAATCTTCTATGGATTCACTTCTGACTTGTATACCCTGCATATAAAATCTCCTCCGGAATACCCACTTGATGCACCTGAAAACAACCAGGCTCCATACTTATAGTAGTAGCAGCTGACCAGCAGGATGACAACCAATCTGTCTATCTAATTCAACGGAGTTCTTTAATCTGTTCACAAGGCTTACGAGAATAAAAAAAACCACGCCAATTTCATGATTTATCAGAAATTTTCATATATTATCTATTGATATGTTATTGAGCCACATAATAATTACTCAAGGTAAATAATGGCATCTGACACTAGTCTACAATTGCTCATCGTCGATGAGTCATCGAATGATGCAGAAATCATCACCAACATCCTGCGTAACTCAGGGTTGGCGGTTCGTTCAACGCGTGTCGAAGATGATGAAGACATGGAATCGGCGCTTAATGAGCAAAACTGGGACCTCATCATTGTCGCGGATAAACTGACCTATATCGATGCATTCAAGGCGATAGAATTACTCCAGCAAACGGAAAAAGATATCCCGTTAATCGTCGCCGCAAATGGTAGTGCTTCCGTCACCGCCGGCCAGGTACTCAAAGCAGGTGCCGTCGATCTCTTCCAGAAAGATGATGAACCAGAACACCTGCAATTCATTGTTCGCCGTGAAATCAGCGCGCTGCGCGATCGTCGTAAACTCCGTAGCTATAACAAATCCATGCGTGAAACTGAAAAGCGCTGTCGCTCCCTGCTTGATAGCTCACGTGATGCTATTGCCTATGTTCATGAAGGCATGCATATCTATGCCAATTCAGTCTATATGGAAATGTTTGGTTATGATGATGCTGATGAAGTTGAAGGCATGCCAGTTATGGACCTGGTCTCGCCGAAAGATCACGATGACTTTAAAAAGTTTCTTCGCAGTTACGACAGCCAAAAGGATGTTAAGCAAAGTGAAATCGAAGTGCATGGACTACGTACTGATGAAACTGAATTTAGTGCTGTTATGGAGTTCACACCGGCCTCGATTGATGGCGAATCATGTACACAAATTATCATCCGTACTACTTCTGACAAAGAGCTACAAAACCAGTTAAATATCCTTAGCCAGCAAGATCTCCTAACCGGTATCTATAATCGCCAACACTTCATGGAGGTCCTGGAAACGACCATTTCCAAGGCCGCGGCCCATGCTTCACGAAGTGCACTGTTCTATATCGATCTGGATGACTATTCGGAAATCAAGGACCGCATTGGCCTCGCTGCCAGTGACCTGGCGCTTAGTGACATTGCCAAGGTTTTATCTGGTGTTATACATAGTGACGATATTATTGCACGGTTCAGCGACCACGCATTTACCGTGCTGGTGAACGATGCAGATAGCAATGAAGAACTCATCAAGTATGCCCAGGCCATTATCGATGAAGTCGAAGGTCATATCTCGGAAGTATCAGGAAATTCTGTTACGACAACGTGCAGTATTGGTATCAGCCCGATTGGTGAGAATGCCACCAATACCCACGATATCATTTCACGCGCTGACCTTGCCTGCAGCATTGCCCGTGAGGCTGGTGGCAATCAGTCACATCTGCACAACCCGATCGCCGATGAAAAAGCCGGTAAGGAACGTAATGCAGCATGGGTAGACACCGTAGAAAAGGCGCTTAGTGAAGATGACTTTTATCTTGCCTACCAGCCGATTGTCAGCCTGCACGGTGATGCAAGAGAAAACTACGAAGTGTTACTCAGGTTAAAAAGTGACAGTGGCCGTGAAGTCCTGCCAGAGCAATTCCTGCCTGCCGCCGAACAGGCTGGGCTGATGAGCCGTATCGATCGCTGGGTCATCGAAAACGCGATGCAAAAACTTGTAGATGAACATGCCGCAGGAAAAGCAACGAAATTATTTGTCAAAGTCACTGGCTTCACCCTCTCGGATGCATCGTTACTGCCGTGGATCAGTGAACAGATCAAGTCGAAACGTCTTTCTGCTGATTCTATTATCTTCGAGCTGGATGAAACCATGGCGGTTATGCATCTCTCGGAAGCAAAGTCATTTATCAGTGGCCTCAAGGAACTTCATTGCCAGTGTGTGCTTGATCATTTTGGTAGCGGGCTCAACTCTATCAAAAACCTCAAACACCTGAATGTTGACTACCTCAAAATTGACGGCACCATGATTAGTGATTTATCAAAAGATGAACATCACCAGGAAACCGTACAAACAATCATTCAGACTGCTCACTCAATGGGTAAATTGACCATTGCTGAATTTGTACAAGATGCCAACAGCCTTGCCCTGCTCTGGCAATTTGGTGTGAATTACATCCAGGGGCATTTCTTGCAGGAACCAGGTCCAGAACTGGACTACGACTTCAGCAGCGAAGACTAAAAATTATTTCAGTCTTGCTACGCTCGACAATATTGCGTTGATAATGAACTCGCATTGCTCATTTACCAATATGTAAATTCCTCGTATTCGTTCATTTTTCTTCGTACCCTTCAATTAAATTCTAAAAAAGAGGGTGAACGCTGTATAAGCAAGCACAGTAGTTTTTAGTCGAGAACGTGTGAGACGAGGCCATCGGCAAGCTTAGGCTCAAACCATGTCGACTTCGGCGGCATGACATTCCCAGAATCTGCGACGTCCATGAGTTGGTCAATACTCGTAGCAAACAGTGAGAAGGCCACGGCCATTTCACCACTGTCGACACGCTTCTCAAGCCCTTCGAGACCACGGATACCGCCGACAAAATCAATACGCTTGTCGCGGCGTGGATCACTGATACCCAACAATGGCTCAATGAGTTTGTCGGCCAGCAGGCTGACATCAAGACTGGCAACCGGGTCTTGCTGTGGAATCAAATCAGCATTAATGACTAACTTGTACCACTTCTTCCCCAGGTACATGCCAAACTCACCATTCCCTGCCGGGCTAACAGGTTCATTACTTTCGGTGACCGTAAAGTTCTCTGCAATTTTGTCTAACAGGCCCTGTTCATCATGACCATTCAGGTCAGTAATAACACGGTTGTAATCGAGGATCTTCATCTGATCATCAGGAAAAATAACCGACAGGAAGTAGTTGTAACTTTCGTCACCGCTATGATCGGGGTTGTCTGCTTTTCGTGACGCGCAAATACGCGACGCCGATGCGGAACGATGATGACCATCTGCAATGTACAGACAATCCATCGCATCGAATGTGCTTGTCAGTGTATCGACCAGCGATTCGTCAGAGACACTCCAGAGTGTATGGCGTATGCCATCATCCGCGGTGATATCGACATCCGGCTCACCCTGGGCCACCTGATCGGCTATTGCATCAACTGCATCAGAGTGCCTGTAGGTCAGGAATACAGGACCGGTCTGTGCATTCAGTGCATCAATATTTCGTACCCGGTCGTCTTCCTTTTCAGGACGGGTAAATTCGTGTTTGCGGATACGGTTTGTGTCGTAATCTGCGACAGAGGCCACTGCAACCAGGCCTGTCTGGACATGATCACCCATCACCAGACGGTAGAAGTAATAGCTCGGCTTCGCATCACGGGCGAGGATGTCGGCATCGATCATAGTCTGCAGGTTTGCCGCGCCCTTTGCGTACACCTCGGGACTATACGGGTCAGTACCTTCAGGTAAATCAATTTCCGGCTTGGAAATATGCAAAAAGCTCCATTCGCGACCCTCAACACGCTGGCGTGCCTCGGCAGTATTCAGGACATCATAAGGTGGTGCCGCGACATCTTCAGCACGACCAGGGACAGGGCGTAAACCCGTAAACGCTCGGATAAGGCTCATTTTGCACTCCAAAATTATGCATATTTTCTGGGCGCGTATTCTACACGCTCTGCTATAGAACAAACAGGGGCCTGCGAATTCTGCCTTTTATAAACTTATAACACACTGAATAAAAAGGGAGATTTATAATAAAAATGTTTACTCCGTCACACTTTCAGCCCTCAGCAGCATAAGACCGAGTATTCTGACAGCAATGCCAAAAACTCCGTGCTATTATTTAGCAGGGAGCAAACACGAAGAACATCCATGTACAGTCATAAGTCTGACTCACAAAAACCCGTATTTTCTGTTCGAGGTGTTCTGTCTGGCATATCTATCAAGCTGAGGCAGAAGTTCGAGCAGTTACGTAACTTTATGCCCGCTCGTATCCCGATTGCGGTCAAGCTCTCGTTCGCTATTTCTCTGCTCATCACCGTTGGCATGACCTTGCTTGGTTCAGTCATCATTAGCAACCAGGAAAAACTCCTGCGCAACCAGATCAATGCCCATGGCATTACCATTGCTGCACAACTCGCCGAGTCCGCCAAAGAACAAATTCTTGCCAGCGACAAGCTTAGTCTTGAGGTGCTAACACGCAACAATACCAATAACGATAATATCCTGGCGACCAACATCTATGATGATAAAGGTGAACTGCTGGCCTCATCAGGCATTGAGCCTTTCGGCAGCTGGAACTCATTCCTCGATGTCACAAGTTCACCCATTAATGTCATTGAGTGGGAATACGAACATGAAGACGGTCGCTATGAAAACCTATACTCTTTCTTACACCCGGTATATTTCCTTGATGTGACAGCTGGCTATGTACTGATTACCTTTAGTCGAGCCACACTCGACCAGGCCATCACTGATTCTGTTCGTGCCATTACTGCCGCCACGCTTGTCATGATTATTCTCGCAATAGTGGTGTCCTATCTCATGTCGAGTAAGGTCTCAGAACCAATTCAACACCTGATGACGGCGAACCGCGCAGTTGCAGAAGGCCACCTTAATTACCGCATCACTGAACGTCGCAATGATGAAATTGGTAACCTGATGGATTCATTCAACAACATGGCTGATGGCCTGCTCAAGAAGAACCAGGTTGAAGATGCCTTTTCACGATTTGTTTCATCCAATGTCGCCCGACAAATACTCAGTGACCTCGACAATGTTGAAATTGGTGGTGAACACGTAGAAGGAACCGTGCTGTTTGCAGACATCGTCGGCTATACTGACTTTTCAGAACACATGACGCCGCAAGCCACCGCCGAACTACTCAACGAATTTTTCTCTTACATTGGTGAGGCCAGTAAGCTCTACAACGGCACTATTGATAAATTCATGGGTGACTGCGCCATGATCGTCTTCGGTATCACTGAAGAGGATCATGACCACCGTTTTAATGCCATTGCCTGCGCCGTGCTGATACAGGAGCTCGTCACCAAGCTGAATGCCGTACGGCAAAAGAATGACCTGTTCCCGGTACAATTCCGTCTCGGTATTAATACCGGAGAGATGCTGGCAGGTAATATGGGCTACAGTGATCGCATGGAGTTCACCGTGGTCGGTGATTCAGTCAACCTTGCATCAAGGTTATGTACCTTTGCTGAACCCGGGCAAATCATCATTAACAAAGACGTATATCTACATGAAGATATTGGCAGCCGTGTGTTGGCGTGCGAACATAAGCCGATTCAACTACGTAGTCGCAAACACCCTGTATCCACCTACCTTGTACAGGGTCTTGTAAAGGAATATCGAACTGTTATGGACAAACAGAGCCAGCTCATCATCGCCAACAGGGTCGCTGCATGAAGCACGTTGGAATACTGATTCCAGTCATTATCACCCTCCTGCTCAGTGCCTGCCAAACCTTTGAAGAAAAAAAAGGCCCGCCGACACTAAACCAGATCGACACCTGGGTGATTAATGAACAATTCGGCCGGGCATTTGATGCACTTGATAGCATTTCGCCTAAAGAAAAGAGATATTCCGAATACGTCAAGAAGCGTGAAGATATCACCGAGATCGCAGACAAATACGAGCAAAAAATACTCAATGACTCAAAGCAAAAAATAAAACAGGGTAAATGGGCAGATGCAATCGCCGCGCTCAGCCTTTCATTAAAGAACTACCCCGGCGGTATAAAGCTCCGCAAACACTACAACGCGCTGATCAAGCAACAACAAAAACGCATCAATAAGCTTGATGCAAAAGCCCTGCTGGCCCGGGCACAACTCCTCTATAACAAGCTTCCAATTTCCGAAACACGCGCAGAACGTTCACCGATTGACTTCTCCACGCATTGGAAACTACAAGGTATGCGCACTGAGCTTGCCGATATGCACAAACGTTTGCTATCAATGGCTCGACAACTCATCAGGGACAACGAGTACACATTATCCGAGCAATGCCTGCACCAGGCGCGCCTACTCGCAGGTGATGATATTTCACTTAAAGAAATAGCGATACAGCAAGCCAAAATTGATGAGTACAATAAACAACAAGACGAGCTAAAGCAGAAACGAAAAGCACAGGAAACCCTACAGAAACAACAAGCCAAAAAACGTGGCTACATAAAACGTGTTTCAAGCCTACTTGGTTCCGTGCGCACCGCGTTAAAGAACAATGACCTTGTAACTGCTCGAAAAAAACTGTCTGTTTTATCGCGTCTTACTCCGAACAACATTGAATATTTGCAACTTCGTCTGCAACACCGTGACAGTGTGGAACGTATTGTTCAGAAAATGATACAACAGGGAAACAACCTGTATCGGCAAGAAAAAATCATCCAGGCACGAGATGTTTGGCAAAAGGCCCTTGAGCTCGACCCTTTTAACAAAACACTGCAGACACAAATCAGGCGTGCAACTCGTGTTCTTGATAAACTTGATGCGCTACGAAAAAACCAGAAAGCTGAAAAAGAATGAATGTCCGCAATCGACCCGAAGCAGACTGTTAGAGAAAACTAATATATGGATGAGTGAAAAGGGTACTGACCCTTTTATGGATACGAGCAAAAGCGCTTGCGCGTTGAATGTCCGACAGGGGGATAACCCACTATTTATAATGGTCGTTATCTCAGCGAAGACTAGGATCCATAAGAAAAACAACGCCAATCATTCTTATTCGGGTTATATAAACAAAAGTACTATTGCGCAAATACCACACATCACCGTACACTTGACAAATAATAAGTAAGACAAGGGATGTCTGCACCTCTCCTCATCACATATACGTAGAATATAAAACCCCATAAATAGAAAATGGCACGACCATTTTTTTTGTTTGAAACATAAAGGTACAGCATGGAAGATGTTAAAAGAATAAAGGTTTTAGTAATCATATTGCTGCTTACATTTGCCGGGTATATTGCGAACGATAAATTCAATGAGATACAACCCAGGCAACATGGGCAAAACTTCGAGAAACTTGATATTGATAATAAAATTCACTCAGCTTCAGTAACAGAGATTACAGATGAATATTTTATTATCGAAGTAGATTTTCAATATAACGGGAAAGAAAAATGGATCTCCATGAAGTTCGAGTCAGATATATTTCCATACTCTGATTGGAAACCATATACGTTTTTTTCAATAAAAAAATCTGGCAGACAACAACTTGACCTTAAGGTAAAACGTAACGAATTCATAGAAGGTGATTATGCTTTATCAAATTTAAAAGTTATTTTAATGGCCAATAGGACAAAGAGTCTTGACGAAGTCATTATAAATAAGAAAATTGTTATGAAGCATAAACCAGGAGTTCAAACTCTTGTAGAAAAGTTCTCCACTCCCAAGCCAACGCTTAAAAATGCTGTCAGGATTCTTGATGCAGGTGGAAATGCAGAACATCTTGATAAAGCAAAGGTTGTTCTTGATAAGCTGTTGCTAGATGAGCCTGGCAATATGGAGATATATATAGAGCTTGCAAGATACCATATGAAAAGAACCGATGGTAAACAGGGGTATAAGTCTGCCGAAACAATACTTAAACAGTCTTTAAATATAAATGACAAGTATGCTAACACACATGTCCTTTTAGGTTATGTATATACACACCTAAATAATTATAAAGGCGCATTAGCAGAATTCCAATTAGCAGAGAAGCTTGGCACAGATAATTTGTGGCTATATACCAATTGGGCAGAGCTATATACATATACTGATAGTGTTGACGATGCTTATAATGTTTTTGATAAAGTTCTCAGTAACGAAAGAAGTTATTCTAGAAATGATCGGGCATTAGAGTATGCATACACCCTTTATATCAGGTACTTGAAAAGGAAATATGATTTCAATAAAGCAGGTCAAATAATAGGTGAGCGTAGTAATGTTTTCAGTGATAACGCATGTTATCGTGTGGATTATGCCGATCACTTGATAACGTATAAAAGAGATATTATCAACGCAGAAAAAATGGCCACGTCATCAGTTAGTGCCAGATGTAACAAACGCCTGTATGTTAACAAAGTCCTTTCAAAGATCTTGCTTGTAAAGTCCTTGTATCATGATTATTCGAACCCTATAGATGCTGAACAAGATTACAGATTCTCTAAGACACTATATCAAGATGAGTCTAGGCTTATTTCTGAACTGTCAAAAACCAATAAAATTGGCGATCTGTACCATCGTTTAAAAAGTAAGTGGAATGTAGACATTGATGATGTAGGTAGTAATAGTGTTTCTGCACTCGCTTATTGCGTGAGTCAACAATACTACTTATGCATTGAAAATCTGATTTCTAATGGAGCTAAGCCAAATCAGGTAGCAAACTCACGCGGTTGGAGCTTGTTAATGATTGCAGTTACTTTACAAGACGTAGCAATAGTAAAACGACTATTGATAGCAGGCGCAAATTCAGACTATGTTTCCAATGATGGCTACAGTGCCCATGATGTTGCAAAATTCATTAATAATCATGATATAGAAACTATGCTAAAGAATTCATCGAAGATATAGTTTTTTCATAATGTGGATTTCCTGTCGAACCCACAATGATGCTGGATATTTGGGGTCAGAGTTAAAACTCAGTGTCCGCTTCTGGCCTATTCTGTTGAAAAACTCTTCGTTTGTCTACGATAACAGATGTAATCAACGCGCTGGATTATTGAGTTGATGGGCTATCACCACATCGATGTGGTTTTTTGATTTTGATT
>Ga0316207_10001589_pt1 | contig 27013 bp, 23 predicted proteins | sample 6weekpyrite_MG_FD_204943 | JGI IMG/M metagenome (GOLD analysis project Ga0316207, IMG submission 204943) | Microbial mat bacterial communities from mineral coupon in-situ incubated in ocean water Damariscotta River, Maine, United States -... | ecosystem: Environmental > Aquatic > Marine >... | reverse complement strand
CTACTAGCTCTTCTAAGTCTGCTACTGGCTCTTCTACTGGTTCTTCTACCGGTTCTTCTACTGGTTCTTCTACTGGTTCTTCTACCGGTTCTTCTACCGGTTCTTCTACCGGTTCTTCTACTGGTTCTTCTACCGGTTCTTCTACTGGTTCTTCTACTGGTTCTTCTACTGGTGCTTCGTCATCAGAACCAAGATCAAAATCTGGAAGTTCATCTGCAGAAGATGCTTCCAGTATGTCGTCAGTTTCTACATCAGCAGAATCATTTGCTTTGGCTTCAGAAACATCGTTATCCTCCATCTCTAAATCGATATTTTCTGGAGCAGGTTTTTCCTTGCGTTGAGATGCGAAGTCTTCATCTGCTTCAGATGTTTTGTTCTCGAAAGGTTGCTCAGTTCCCTTGGGGGCACTCTTATTATCTTCGCCATTCTGGCTGTCAACATCGCTATGCGCTACCTTTGATGGTTCATCTTTTGTTAGATCATCTGAAATTGGTTTATCATTCTTTTTCCAATAACGATAAGCAATATAGCCACCACCAAAAATCAATATATTCGATATAACAATCATACTTATAATGAGAATGAGATTTGATTCATCTTCAGCAGTATCTTGCTCTTTCGATTCATTACTACTCTCATCTAATAATGGCTCTGTTGATTCATCATCCTTTTTCTCTTCTACTATGTGCTCTTGTTGTTTTTCAGACTCGGTTTTAAATTCAGGGGCACTAACCCTATAGTTTTTCTTGAATTCAGCACCATTTAAGCTTCTGCCTTGCGCAGTAACAATTAGTTCTTTCCCTGCATCTTCATCCCGTAATACGTTACTCCATTGGAGCCTGTCTTTTTTATTAATAGTAACCGGTAAGCCAGTAGGCTCTTCAGCCAAAGAATACTCAAGCTGCAAAGTGCCGACTTGCAATAGTTCTTTTGTTAAGTCGGCGATCAAAACATAATTTTCACCCGTAAAATCAACCCATATTTTTAATGGGTCTGCCATTGGTGCAATAGGCTTGGGCAACTTTCCATGAAGCTTACTTTTAAATAAAATATTTCCAATGCGCGTTGCTGAAGCATTTATCGTAATATTTTTCCCGGCAAAAGACTCATCAATAACTGCCTTCCATTGATGTGCTCCATTTTTAGGAATGTAATAAGCACCGGGTTGCCCTTCTACACTTAAGGCCAACTGCAAAGTACCTGTTTGTAGCACCAACGGATTTTCAGAAACAGTGATAGCTAAACCTTCTTCACTTCGCGACAACTCAAGATTTATTGGACTTTCATGGACCTTGATGTCATAGCGTAATTCACGCTTGAATGTAGGTGCAACAGCGCGAATGAGTACTTGAAGGTCACCAACCTCATTCACACCATCAATAATAGTTTTGAAATAACCGACTTCATCTGTTGGTGGCAGACTTTGGTTTTTTTGTGCACCTGATTTCGTTGTGCTCAGCACATTTACATTAGTTAAACCGAGTAATGCTTTATCTTTCAACAGGCCTTTATTGGTCATCAATGATGATTTAATTATTACTGATTCATCTTTAATAATATTTGTTGGCAACGATTCTATTCGCAATTTTAAATTTGTAACAACTTTAACGCGATTATCTTTATCTTTATCCGCATCTATTTTCCATTTACCCACTTGCGGCTTATGTATTGTAATGATGTCAAAGCTCTTATCTGAATGCCATTCAACATTAATTGGAAGTTCATTTTTCTTTAGCAACAAACCATTTGGTCCATTTGCTTTAGTTTCTTTTCCAGATTTACTACGAAAAACCAATAAAGTCATATCACTAATATTTTTATCCACCTCAAAATAATTATCTTCAAGTGGCAGAGAGTCCATCTTTGTTGTTTTTTCAAATAAACGTAAAAATAATCGCTGTAATTTATCTGCGGAATCAACCGATTCGTACCAGCCATCTGTTTTCTTGGCGAGTTTTTTTAATAATTCGTGATCTGCTTGTGACGACAAAGCAATGGTATGTACTTTTACTTTTGCATTTTTTAAATCATTGAGGATCTTGCCAAGTATATTATTGCGTGAAGTTTTATTTTTCGACGGGTTTCTTGATATATCAACCATGCCATCTGTTAATAAAATTACATGTCGATCCCATTTAGGATCTGGGCGACGCCAGTCCCAGCTACTTTTTGTTAGCGTATCTTCAATATTGGTAAAAAGACCAAGAGAATGGATCTTGTTTGCTTCTTTCCTTGCTTTGATTTTCCATTCTTTAGATGCAAAGTCTGGCTTTACTTGCATATTCACATATTGACCAAAACTCCAGATCCCCACACGGCTAGTCTTCGGTAACATACCAATCAATAAACGTAAGGCATCTTGGCGAAGATTTTTGGGGTCATTGCTTTTCATACTGCCAGATACGTCAACGAGGATACGTAAATCTGTAACAGGTTCAGTAACGGACTGAACTGCGGCTTGAAGCTGGCTCACTGACAATAATAACGTCAGCAATGATGCTGACATGACGTAACGGACACGGTTAACCGTATCGATATTGAGCCGCAGTGACATAAAAAAACCTGTCTATTTCAAATATATACAGGCTATCGGTCAATTTTAAGAAGACTTTAGGAAATACAGCCTAAAATCCTCTATAAAACCGCAATAATTATCTATTGAAACAGTAAGTTACAAAATCACTAATGCTCTCGAGTCGCTAAAAAGCGAATTTCAGGCCAGCGTTCTATCATCAGATCGAGATTAACCCGGCTAGGCGCCAGATAGGTCAGCTCATCCGCAGCATCCATTGACAGATTATCAGCGGCTTTTTTCTCAAAATCTGCAAGCATCTTGGGATCATCACACTCAATCCAACGCGCTGTTGCTACCTGCACCGGTTCATAAGAACACTCAACGTTGTATTCATCTTTAAGCCGGTAGGCGACAACATCAAACTGTAATACCCCTACCGCACCTAGAACCAAATCATTACTTTGAATCGGTCTAAAAACCTGTGTTGCCCCTTCTTCTGACAATTGGATCAGTCCTTTTTGCAATGCCTTCATTTTTAACGGATCACGTAAAACGACTCGACGAAATAATTCTGGCGCAAAATGAGGGATACCAGTGAACTTGAGATCTTCACCTTGGGTAAAGGCATCACCAATTTTTATTGTCCCGTGGTTATGCAAACCAATAATATCGCCAGGATAGGCCTCAACAACATTTTCACGTTCACGTGCCATAAAAGTTGTTGCATTGGCAATTTGTACATCTTTACCAAGACGGACTTGATACATTTTCATACCTTTGGTGAATTTCCCTGAGGTTACACGTAAAAAGGCTATGCGATCTCGATGCGCAGGATCCATATTGGCTTGTATTTTAAAAACAAAACCCGTTAATTTTTCTTCACTTGGAACGACAACACGTACATCCGACTCACGAGGTAATGGCGCAGGTGCATTTTCCGTAAAAATGTCCAGCAATTCTTTAATACCAAAGTTATTTGTCGCTGAACCAAAGAGAACAGGCGTTAATTCGCCACGAAGATAGGCATCAACATCAAATTCATTACTCGCACCACGTACTAACTCAATCTCTTCACGAAGGTCTTCTGCTTGTACACCCAATAATTCATCTAAACGCGGATTATCAAGCCCTTCGATAATTTCACCTTCTTGAACTTTACCCTTATGCGTTGCGCTAAATAAATGTACTGTGTCATTTAATACGTGAAAAACACCTTTTAATGTTTTCCCCATACCAATCGGCCATGTAATCGGCGCACAGCGTATTTTTAATACATCTTCAATTTCATCCAACAATTCAAGCGGATCACGCCCTTCTCGATCCAGCTTATTAATAAATGTCATGATCGGTGTATCACGCAAACGACAAACATCCATTAGTTTAATAGTTCGTTGTTCAACACCTTTAGCACAGTCAATCACCATTAATGCTGAGTCAACTGCAGTTAATGTACGATAAGTATCTTCAGAGAAATCTTCGTGACCTGGTGTATCAAGTAAATTAACAATCTTGTCACCATAGGTAAATTGCATCACTGATGACGTAACAGAGATGCCACGCTGTTTTTCTAATTCCATCCAGTCAGAAGTAGCATGTCGATCAGACTTGCGTCCCTTCACTGTACCTGACATTTGGATAGCGCCACCAAATAATAATAATTTTTCTGTTAGCGTTGTTTTACCCGCATCAGGATGCGATACAATCGCAAAGGTACGGCGCAGCGCCATTTCGTCTCTAATATCTGACATGATTATCTACTGTATAAAGAAGGTTAATAAATTAATTCGAGCGCAAGAATAAGTGCGTCTTCACGCCCTTTTTTTGCAGGATAATAGGCGGGACGTACTCCCACTTCAACAAAATTCATTTTTTCATAAAGTGTTACAGCGGCTGTATTCGAAGGCCGTACTTCTAACAAACAAACCCCAGCATCATGACTTTTTGCCAGTTCCAACATATGTTCAATCAATTTTGATGCATAACCAAGACGTTGGTATTCCTTACCGACACATACATTGAGTAAATGTGATTCCCCTGCTGCAACCGATAAAACAGCATAAGCAACAACTTTCTCTGCTTCTGTTAATAACCAACAACAATAGCCAACACGCAAGCAGTCACGAAAGATACCTTCGGTCCACGGAAATTCATACATCTCATTTTCAATCGCCAACACAGCATCAATATCAACGTCACGCATTGGGCGAACTGTTACATTCGGTTGTTGTAAAACAGCACTCATTCTGTAGCCTCAGCGACAATTTTCATTGCAAGCTGTAAATCCTGCCAGGCCTTGCCCTTATTGCTTGGCGCACGCAATAAATAAGCGGGGTGATAAGTAACAATCACAGGGATACCTGTATCTTTATAGGTCACGGTGTGTCCACGCATTGCTTTCATCGGCTCATTAATTGCTAGCAGATTATGCGCTGCGACACGGCCGACAGCGAGTATCACCTTTGGTTTTAATAGATTAATTTGCTGTTTCAAAAACACGTGACAAGCAATTATTTCGCTTTCAAGCGGATCACGACTCTCAGGAGGACGGCATTTAAGGCTGTTGGTAATAAACACATTTTCACGTTTTAAGCCCATCGCCTCGATCATTGCCGTTAATAACTGCCCACCTTGACCAAGAAAAGGCTGACCTTGTATATCTTCTTCTGTTCCCGGTGCATCACCAACTATCAGCCAGTCTGCTTTCTGATCACCTTCACCAAAAACTGTATTTTTACGTGTAGCATGAAGATCGCAAGCCACACAGTTAACAACCTGTTTTTCTAGTGAAGGCCAATCTAATTCATCAAGTGCATGACTTTCTTCATTTTGCACAACAGTTAATTCAACTTCATTGGGCTGTTCAATTTCTAGTGCAATACTTTCCACCGCGACTGTTTTTTCGACTACATCAATGTCATCAACAGACACCGGATCAAGCTCACGCTTGACCCAGCGGGTAATCCCCATTGCCTGTAGATATTGATCACGCATACGACTTACACATCTCCTGCTTGTGGATGCGCTCGTTCAGTAGGGTGAATAATTTTATTAAGTGCATTGATATAGGCTTTTGCAGAAGCAATGACAATATCCGTGTCTGCACCTTGTCCATTCACAATATTTCCGCCTCTTTCCAAACGCACTGTCACCTCACCCTGAGAATCAGTACCGCTAGTAATATTGTTCACTGAATATAACTGCAACTCAGTTTCACTGTTGACAATTTCTTCGATTGCACAAAATGCCGCATCAACAGGTCCACCACCTTGTGAATGAGCTGATTTTTCTTCGCCATCTACCCACAGGGTGATTTGTGCGTCAGGCTTTTCACCTGTTTCGCTACAAACTTTTAATGCAACAAGTTTGAATAATTCATTTTCTGCTTCAGTACCCGCTTCTGTGACTAATGACTGCAAGTCTTCATCAAAAATCTCATGTTTTTTATCGGCAAGATCTTTGAAACGTGAAAATGCTGCATTTGCATCACTATCCGATTCAAAGTTAATACCCAGTTCCTGCATGCGAGTTTTGAATGCATTACGCCCTGAATGTTTACCCAATACCATGCGATTGGTTGTCCAACCCACATCTTCGGCACGCATGATCTCATAGGTCTCTGGATTTTTAAGTACGCCATCTTGATGAATACCAGATTCATGTGCGAAAGCATTTGCACCAACAATCGCTTTGTTCGGTTGTACAGCAAAACCCGTGATACCAGAAACAAGACGCGAACATTTCATGATTTGTGTTGCATCCAGATTTGTATCGCACTTAAAAATATCTTGGCGTGTACGTACTGCCATCACCACTTCTTCAAGTGATGCATTACCTGCTCGTTCACCCAAACCATTAATCGTACACTCAACTTGTCGCGCACCGTTTAACACGGCAGACAAAGAATTGGATACAGCCAAACCAAGATCGTTATGACAGTGAACAGAAAAAATCGCTTTATCTGAATTCGGGATTTTTTCACGTAAGTTATATATCAATTCACCGAATTGATGCGGCACGTTATAACCTACCGTATCGGGGATGTTCAAGGTCGTGGCACCCGCATCAATGACCGCCTCAAGTACACGACATAAAAAATCTAAATCTGAACGTCCTGCATCTTCAGGTGAGAATTCGACATTATCGGTATGTTGGCGTGCACGCTTCACCGCAGCAACGGCTTGGTCAAGCACCTGATCCGGTGACATACGCAATTTCTCTTGCATATGAATAGGCGATGTTGCAATAAAGGTGTGTATGCGTGCGGAGTTCGCACCTTTCAAGGCCTCACCCGCACGATCGATATCCTTATCTAAGGCACGCGCTAAACCACAAATCGTACTGTCTTGCACAACATTGGCAACCGCCTTCACCGCTTCAAAGTCACCTTGCGAAGCAATCGGGAAACCGGCCTCAATAATGTCGACACGCATTTTTTCCAGCGCTTTAGCAATACGTACCTTTTCATCCTTGGTCATGGATGCGCCGGGACTCTGCTCTCCGTCGCGTAAGGTCGTATCAAATATGATTAATTTGTCACTCATTTCTAACTCCATACAATACTGCCAATATTTTAGCACTCACAGGCCATAATGGGCATGCTTGGATAACGGTATTCTGTTGATTTTGTGCTATTTTTTGCGTTTCTACTGACCCTCGCCAGGGTATGGGGGTTGTATTGTCTGCCTTACGGCAGGAGTAAGAGAAGTGCGAGACACAACGCAGCCTGACTCGGACGAGCCTTCTGGAAAGTTGAGTTGTGTGCTTGGATGTTCATGGGCGTAACTATAGTCCTGTCGTTGCTATTTGCCAAGCCTTAGGCCGCTTTATCTGAGTTATCATCGACATGCTTGCGCTTTCGTAGCTGATTCAATGCCATTATCGGCCCCGAGATGGCATATACGAAAAAACCGACAAAAAGCACCACCGGTGGATGCAAATAAACCACCGCGAAAGCGATCATCAAGGCAACCAAGACAATAAAAGGGACTTTTCCGCGTAGGTCGATATCTTTAAAACTATGGTAGCGGACATTACTCACCATCAGAACACCCGCGCCTACACTCACCATAATGGCTAACAAACGCTTGTCTGTGCCTTCCCATCCCAGATCAGCACCAAGCCAAACAAAACCGGCGATCAATGCGGCGGCGGCAGGACTTGCCAAGCCTTGGAAATAACGCTTGTCGGCAATGCCAACCTGCGTATTGAAACGTGCCAAACGTAATGCAGCGGCAGCGGCGAAAACAAATGCGCCTAACCAACCAATCTTGCCCCATGAGGTCAATGCCCACTGGTGAATCACGAGTGCGGGTGCAATACCAAATGACACCATATCGGCCATGCTGTCATATTCTGCGCCAAAATCACTTTCAGTATGGGTCATACGTGCAACCCGTCCATCCAACCCATCCATGATCATGGCAACAAAAATGGCGATAGCCGCATTGGCAAAATGGCCATCAACTGCCGCGATAATGGCGTAAAAACCCGCAAATAAACCTGCTGTAGTAAACAGGTTAGGCAGTAAATAAATGCCTTTGCTGCGCTGTTTATGAATGTGCTCTGGTTCAGTCATGTTTTAACAGACTTCCTCATTAATTATTATTTTCTATACGCTAAGCATAGCAGGAAAGTCGCTTTCTGGTCAGATTATACGATTAATGGTGGTGAATAAAATGCGCCACCGGATGCTCACCTGCAATAAGTCGTTGACCAACCTCCACATCAATACGCGCTGTAACTGGCACATAGACCTCAATTCGTGCGCCAAAACTCATAAATCCACAACGTTGCCCCTGACCGAGACGTTCGCCAATCTGCACGTAACAACGTGGTCTCGGCATAATCCGACCACGATATATGGCAAGCAATACATCGTCATCTTCATCCGTTTTAATCCACTGAGCAAATTGTGGTGCATCCGATACCGATGTTTCATTATCGACATACCATTGATGCATGACCTTGCCTTCAATCGGACTACGGATTGAATAAATATCGAATACGCCCATGCCAAGTACAATTTTCTTCGCATCACGATCAATAAATCCATCACGGACATTTTCAATCGCTAATACTTCTGCAGCAACAGGACTTAAAACAGCAAGAGGTTTAGGTGGGATTTTACGCGTTGGATCACGAAACATAAAAATCAAAAGCAGAGGTAACAACCACAATGGCAGCATTAATTGCCAACCCAAGTAATAGCTTGCTACGCCAGCCAACATAATTGCTACTGCGATGAACCAATGCCCTTCGCTAGCAATTAATTGATGTCTCTTCGTTATTGCCATAGTAAATCGTTAACCTAGAAAAACAAATGCGGTCATCAAGACCGCATTTATTTAGACATTCAGCAAATTAGTTTTTGTCCTTGTCGACAAGTGCGTTTGCTGTAATCCAAGGCATCATGCTACGCAGTTGCGCACCCGTTTGCTCAATTGGGTGTGCTGCATTATTACGACGACGCGCTGTCATTTCAGGGTAGTTACTTTGTCCTTCAAGAATAAAGCGTTTTGCGTATTCACCGTTCTGAATATTTTCTAAACATTCACGCATAGCCCAACGGCTTTCTTCGTTGATCACTTTATTACCTGTCACGTATTCGCCATATTCAGCATTGTTTGAGATTGAGTAGTTCATGTTGGCGATACCACCTTCGTACATCAAATCAACAATCAATTTCAATTCGTGTAAACATTCGAAGTAAGCCATTTCTGGCGCGTAACCTGCTTCTGTCAATGTTTCAAAACCAGCTTTCACCAATTCTACTGCACCGCCACAAAGTACTGCTTGCTCACCGAATAAATCTGTTTCAGTTTCATCTTTGAAGGTCGTTTCAATAATACCTGTACGGCCACCACCAACACCTGATGCGTAAGAAAGTGCTACATCTTTCGCCTTGCCAGATGCATCTTGGAATACAGCGATTAAATCAGGGATACCGCCACCTTTTACGAATTCACTGCGTACAGTATGGCCAGGTGCCTTAGGTGCGATCATGATCACATCAAGGTCAGCACGTGGTACAACTTGGTTGTAGTGAATAGCAAAACCGTGAGCAAAGGCAAGTGTTGCACCTTGCTTAATGTTTGGTTCAATTTCTTCTTTATATAATACTGACTGGAATTCATCCGGTGTCAGAATCATAACAAGATCAGAACTGGCTACTGCGTCAGCAACACTCTTAACTGCTAAACCAGCATCTGTCGCTTTCTTTGCAGAAGATGAACCTTCACGCAAACCAACAACAACATTCACACCTGAGTCTTTCAGGTTATTAGCATGGGCGTGACCCTGTGAGCCGTAACCAATGATAGCAACGTTCATGCCTTTGATGATGCTTAAATCGGCATCTTTGTCGTAATAAATATCCATGTTAATAACCTCAATCTAAAGTCAAAAAATAATAATAAATTTATAAGTAAATAATGAGTAAGCCAGTCAATATTTCTTTATACGTGTAGGCTCTTATCGCCTCGCGCAATGCCTGACACACCCGAACGCACTGTTTCCAATATCTTTGTATTACCCAATGCCACAATAAAGGCATCTAGCTTACTGCCTGTACCGGTCAGCTCTAATGTGTAAGTCGATTCAGTCACATCAATAATACGGCCACGGAAAATATCAATCAGACGTTTAATTTCTTCGCGTCCTTGTGTGCCATCCGCGCGCACTTTGATTAACATCATTTCACGCTCAATATGCGCGCCTTCGGTCAGATCTAACAATTTAACAACATCAACCAGTTTATTTAGCTGTTTGATAATTTGTTCAATAATCTGTTCAGAACCTTCTGTTACTAGCGTCATACGCGACAGCGAAGGATCTTCAGTTGGCGCAACCGTTAATGATTCAATATTGTAGCCGCGCGCAGAAAACAAACCTGAAACACGCGATAATGCACCCGACTCATTCTCAAGCAAGACTGAAATAATATGACGCATTATGCTAGCTCCCTTTCTGATGAGAGGTGCATTTCATGGTGCCCTTTACCTGCTTGGATCATTGGGTATACGTTTTCAGTTTGGTCGGTAACGATATCCATGAATACCAAACGATCTTTCATTGCAAAGGCTTCTTTCATGGCGCCTTCAAGATCAGCGGGGTTTTCAATTCGCATACCAACATGACCATACGATTCTGTTAACTTAACAAAATCAGGAATGGTTTCCATATAAGACTGTGAATAACGTGACTCATAGAAAAACTCTTGCCACTGGCGAACCATACCCATGTAACGATTATTCAAACTAATAATCTTAACTGGCGTGTTGTATTGCAATGCCGTACCCAATTCTTGAATACACATTTGAATACTGGCATCACCTGTTATACAAGCAACCGTTGCATCAGGATGGGCCAACTGAACGCCAATCGCCGCTGGCAGACCAAAACCCATCGTGCCAAGGCCACCTGAGTTAATCCAACGCCGTGGTTCATCAAATTTATAAAATTGTGCCGCCCACATTTGATGCTGCCCCACATCGGAGGTAACGTAAGCATCACCGTTAGTGATGTTGTATAAGGTTTCAATTGCGTACTGTGGTTTAATTAATGTGCTATTGCGATCGTACTGTAAACAATCGACACTGCGCCATTCATTAATTTGTTCCCACCACTTTTTAAGTGCTTCGGCATCCTGTGTTTTCTTACCAGCTGAAACTAGACCAATCATGTCCGTCAATACGGTGGCAACATCACCCACAATAGGCACATCAACAACAACGCTTTTCGAAATAGAAGCAGGATCAATATCAATATGAATAATCGTTGCATCAGGACAGAACTGTTCTATCTTGCCAACGACACGATCATCAAAGCGTGCACCAACAGAAATCAATACATCGCATTCATGCATTGCCATGTTTGCTTCGTAAGTACCGTGCATACCTAACATGCCAACAAACTGTTCGTCTGTAGCAGGGTAAGCACCCAGCCCCATTAATGTATTCGTAATCGGTGCGCCTAGGCCTCTAGTAAAATCGATCAACTCTTTCGCGCCTTCACCCAAAACAACACCACCGCCGGAATAAATCATCGGGCGCTTCGCTGCTAACAATAGTTCCGCAGCCTTTTTAATTTGTTTAGGGTGACCTTTAACAACCGGATTGTAAGAACGCATTTCAACCGATTCAGGGAAAACATATTCAGTTGTTGCCATCGTGACATCCTTAGGAATATCAACCACAACAGGACCCGGGCGACCGGTAGTCGCAACGTAAAATGCCTTTTTCAAGGTTTCCGCTAAATCATTAACGTCTTTAACAAGGAAGTTATGTTTTACACACGGACGCGTGATACCAACCGCATCCACTTCTTGGAATGCATCAGAACCAATCGCCGCTGTTGGCACTTGACCAGTAATAACGACCATTGGAATGGAATCAAGATACGCGGTCGCGATACCGGTAACGGCATTCGTCGCGCCCGGACCAGATGTCACCAACACCACACCCGGTTTACCGGTTGAGCGTGCGTAACCATCGGCTGCATGCGTTGCACCCTGCTCATGACGCACCAAGATGTGTTTTACATCTTCCTGCTTGAACAGCTCATCATATATATAGAGTACCGCACCACCTGGATAGCCAAAGACGTGCTCCACGCCTTCATCTTTCAGGAAGCGAGTCAGTATTTCGGCACCATTTAATTCCACGTTCTCAATCTCCAAAATATTCTATATTATCAATAACATATAGTAACAGGGTCATAGCGACCCTATCGGCCTCGTAAAATAGCGCTCAAGGCCAAGCAAATTTCTATAATTAGGCTGAAAATTGCCCTAAATTCGGGCGCTACAGGTATTCCGAGCCAATATGAGAAAATACTTATAATGGCGCGTCGGGTCAAGCATCGTATTGAAAAAACACCTATTTTGGGTGATATTCATCAAAAAATCCCGACCTGTTCCATAACACCCTTAGCATTTTCGCGGTATAGTAATGAAAACTGATAATAAGGAAGTCTCCAATGCGCATCACCAGAACAAGTTTACTGCCTTTTCTCTGTCTTCTAGGAAGCATACTGCTCGCTGAAACGGCTCTTGCGAAAACCTATAAATGGGTCGATGAAAATGGTGTTACCCAGTACACAGCCACCCCGCCACCAACAGGTGATTTCAAAACGATCAAAGCACCTTCAAAACCAGCGGTCGATCCCGTTAAAGCCAAAAGCGACTTACAAGAACGTCTTGATGGCTTTAATAAACGCAAAGATGACGCCAATAAAGCCAAAAAAGAAGCTGATGATTTAGCAGCTAAAGCGGCTGAATCAAAAAAAAATTGTGAGCAGGCAAAGAAAAATCTTAATTTACTCAAAACCAAGGTACGTGTTCGTTACACCGACAAAGAGGGTTCAACTCGATTTTTAACCGATGCCGAGCGTGAAGAAAATTTGAAACGTGCGCAAGATGCGATTAAGTCTCACTGTAAAAAATAGACTTAAGACGCATCATTAACCTGTTTTAGCTGACCTATGGTGAAAACCAACAGTGCTAGAAAAACATCTTGGCCGACAATAATATATTGCTCGAAACTGAGTGGGTAAATGCCATCATTCATAGTTAAAACGAGTTGCATAAATACATCACGCAACAAAATAAACCCGCTTAACCAAACCACTGCGAGTAAAAGTAACACCGCAATACTTTTTAGTTTTGGTATCAAAACAAAATAGTAAAAACTGCCTATGAGTAAGGCAGTTAAAAGCTGTAGTGCACGGTCGATATCAAAATACATAGTGTTGCTAGTATTCCATGAAATACAACTCAAAGTATATGCTAATGAAGATAGAGGCCTATTCGCCATACTGCTATTTTTCTAAAAGGGTCAGTATGGACTACCCCCATTGATTTTTCGATTATCACAATATGACATAACAGCCGCGTGGAAAAATTAAATGCAATACAACGATGCAATACGTATGACTGATTTTCGTGAGGATCACTCAGGTACTGACCCCTTTTTTGTTCTTTATTCCAGCCCCCTTTATTCCATTCAGTTCTCTTCTACTTTTTCGTACGCTTCTGTAATGCAATGGAAAAAATAATACTCATACATAAGTAAAGAACGGCTTTTCTATAATCGTCAGATATTACAGTAACTATGCTTAGTATAAAAAAACATACAAGCCCGATCTTCAACAACCAAATTTGTAGTTCATGATTACTATTTTCATCCATATTATCATCCTCCAGCTGGTAAACGTGATGCACATAGAGTGCATATAACGCCACATAAAGCAGCGGCAGAAATTTCGTATAAAGCAATGGCAAACCCAACACCAGATACAACAGTAGCAAATGTGCTAGTTATACCACCAATAACTACTGTAACAGTCGCAGCACTAACAGGAAGCGCAATCGAGAAAGGAATACCTAGACGCGAGAAACCGTCTTTAAAGCATTCTTCATAGCTATTAAACCTACATCCGGAAGGGCTACATTGCTTAAGACCATCAATATCCATTAAATTTAATGGATTCCCATTAACATACCCAAACGTATTCAACCCACCATCTAACCCAATCGGATCACTAGTGATATACCGACCTATACGCGGATCGTAGTACCGGTTCCAGTTATAATGTATTTCGTTTAGCCAGGATTCATAGTTGCATATAAATAACTGAGCATATTTCATTTATTAGCTACGCGGCTAATACATCAGAAGTATGACGAATAGAATTCTCCTGGTGCGAATTAACTTTTTTTATTTTATTTCTCGTTATTTTAATAACATGTAAATGGAATAATAAAAAAATTACGGATCTTGAATAACCCAGGTACTGATATCAACTTGTTGCGCGGACGTTTTAGGCCATTTTTTCACCACACAAACTTTTATCTTGTCCCAGGTGGTATTGTTTCCCGCGAATTGATGATCAACTTTGACGCGCTGCCAGAAGTTGGTGTATTGCTGATGAAAATTAATTGAATTCTTATTGGTTTGCTTGTTCATATGTACTGGCACCATGTTTCCCCAGATGTCCGTGCCATTGTGTTTTTGTTCCAGTATGTGGTGAATTTGCCAATTTGCGCCCCAGTTTAGATTACTCTTATCGGCATAGTCCTGATCGACCTTACCGGGTGCCTTGCCTTCAACCTCAATCCTATTCTGGTACTTCTGCCGCAAACTGCTTATGGTTGTCCACTTGGAAACTTTCGTATCCTTTGTTTTCTTTTCAGCCGGCCATCCCGGGAATGGGATCTTTTGCCCCGCCCTGCGCCCTGCCAGACCTGCCGGGTAGCCTTTTGGGTATTTATATTCAGGGTAAAGCATCTTTTCTGCTTCTTTCATGCGTCTGGTCTTATAACAGGCATAGCGTTTTCTACCACTGAGGTTTTCCTTAAGACAACGCGTTGGCCACTTAAAGGCATCATCATCCTTGCATGCTATCGTCTTATTACCTGTTGGGCAGCCGCAAGTCGAATCCTTAACGACCCAGCCACCAACTGAAGCACTGCCCATTGTGTAGAGATCTTCTACGGTAATGTCCTGGCTATTCGCCATAGACACAACAAGCATCAACGCCATTATGAGCATCAGTTTACTTTTCATCGCACACCTCCTGTCAGGCGCGTATTCGATTTACTGTAAAACTGGTGGCTCAGCTAACACATACTGTGCAGGTCCTCTTGCTGAAATAACATTCCCTTGTCCAACCGCCTCTATTTCAAAACGCATGGTGTTTTGACTATTTGTCGGTGTAGACCGCCACACCCTTGCCTTATTGCCAAGCGTGCTCTCATCTGCCACCTTTTTACTGTCCTGGTATATCCTGAAGCCTTTCAGTATTGGTATATCCGGATAACGCCAACGCCATTCGATATATTCCTCGCCACCTTCCTGGATCAAGCGGTAATCCAGCAGTCGTGCAACCGGCAACAGTGCGGCCGGATCCGGTAGGCTTGTTTCTATTGAGCGTGTTGTCATGCCATCCACGCCAACCGCTGTCAGGCGCAATTTGACTGAACGACTATCACCGCTTGGTACGAAGTTAACTGGTTCAGGCAGTGTCAATTCTTTAATCACGCTTGTCGTGCCATCGGCTGCGATTTGCTCCAGTTTGTATGCGGATATCGCGCCATCCGGCCAGCCGCTACTCCAGTTTGCTGTCGCGGCCAGTTGACCATTGTCACTTACCCAGCTGGCCACAAAATTGACTGGTTCGGGCACGTTTACTGGATGGTTCTTGACCTTTACACTGACTGTGACCTTCTCACTTAAAGGCGAGATAATGCCTTCCTCGGCGACGGCCGCTAATTGCAAGTTGTAACTGATCTCATCATCAGGCTGGTAGGGTTCTGCTGTCTTACTCAGGCCGCCGCTAGTCAGCGCGAGCAGCCTTGCAGACCAGCTACGCAAGTCGTTTGTTATGTCGTTCTCATCTGCCAGCACAATGTCATTATTGTATAGCCTGAAACCCTTGATCCCTTTAACTGTCGGGTAGTCCCAGGATAAGCTCATATTGCCATCAACCGGCGTCTGTACCTCCAGCTTAACTGGCATGGGTAACACTGCGCGCGGGCATGTAATAAGTTGTTCAATCCTTTCACTCTGGTTACCGTGCTGACCGATTGATGCAATTGCAAACCGGCATTGAGAGCTGTCTGTATTGCGCATCCTCGCCAGGTATCGGCTTTCCTTACTAAAAAGCATGCTTTGTGTCAGTGGCACCAGTCGCGAATGTGTAAAATCGCCAATATACAGTGCATAGCCACGCAGCATCGATGAGTTAATGTTGTCTGTATGATTCCATGCCAATTGTACATAGGCTATATCCTGAACATTTACCCATTTTGCATTGAACGTCGTTGGTGCGACTACGGCAGGTGCCTGTGTAAACCTGAGTGTTTTGTCTGCCGATCGGCTTGTCGTGCCATCTTTGAAACTTGTCTCAACATAATAGAAATATGTCTTGCCAACCTCTTTCGGCTCGCTTTCAAGCAAAAATTCCTCACCCGGAGTATAGGGTCTGGATTTATACCGCCAACCTTCACGCCAGGCATTCAAGGTAACATGCTCCAGCAGGGGATCAGCGTCGATATGCCAGAATACCTCAACTTCATTACCTTGCCGCTGGTGTATGACATCAATAATGGGGGCCGCATGTGTGACTTTGGGTTTGACAACTGACGGCACAGTAGTCACAGTCTCGTCTTGCTTACGCACAATAAAGTACCAGTAACTTGCCGCCAGCACGGCAAGCAACACAAGAACAGCAATTATTAACTTCGCAATCTTCATCGGTACTGTTGCCTACTTTACATTTTGTAAGCCATCTCCTTACTCAGGTAACACTATATAGGATGCGGATTTCACGGCAGAGACATTACCAAACGGTGATACCGCCTGTACTTCAATAAAATAACTTTTATACGCACTTACATTCTCTAGTAACCATTGCCTGCTATCGGCATTCAATGCATCTTCACTGGCCTGTAGCTGCTGATTCACGCGAACACGAAAACCCGCTACTGTAACCGCCTCGGGGTAGTCCCAGACGATGCGTAAATGCGTACCACTATCAGTGTGTTCCTTACTAAGCCTCACTGCAGGCGGCATGGTCACATAGGCACCGGGTACGTCGACCGTGATCTCAGAGGCATCACCGGTCATACCACTCGTCGACAGACAGGCAACACTAATAACTCGTTGCTCCGCATGCAGGTTGCTAAGGGGGGCATAAAACTCAAGCACATCAGCAGCCAAAACCGGACTGATCTGCTCGTCAATACTTTCATTGGCAAGACCGGAATACACCACGCAACCTCGCATGTCGTTAGTCAATTGGTCATGCTGCCATTGAATATGTAAAAAACGCTTACCATCTGTCTTTACTGGCACGGCGGTTACGGTGGCCGGTGGGGCCGGTGTGGTACTGTCAATATTCAGGATGGTTTTACCATCAGAGACAAGTTCTTTATTGTCAGCCAGTGCATTAACTTCATAACGATATATCCGGCTAGGTTTACCGGGTGTGTCAGTATAGTCACGTATATCAGCTGCCAGTAATGCACTCGAGACGACTTCTGCTGCATCTGCTTTATTGTCAACTAGTGGAATGCGATCGACACGGAAATTTTCGGCTTTACCACTAAACTCCCAGCGTAGTGTCAGGCTACCATCGGCATTCTTTTCAAGTGCTGTGATGGACAACTGATTATCGCTATCTTTACCAGCTGAAAACTCCAGCGTTGAACGTAATAATTCTGTTTTAAAGACATTTATGGGTACGAGGGTGTATTGATATTGGCTCGATGCCTCAGCACTGCGATCAATAAACTGCCAGAAACGTTTACCACCGACCACCTTGGCGCTGGCCACTTCTGCCTTATTCAATTTGATCTTGCCTGCCTCATCCTGCTTACTGCGATAAATATCAAAGGCAAACACGGATAAGGCCTGTGCCTGTGGTTCTGCTAGTTGCCAACGCACAAGATTACCCACATCGATAACATCAACACGGCTATTAGCAACTTGTGCTCGTTCATCCACAGCGCTGTCCACTGGCAGGCTAAGTGTTGCCAATAATGCCTCAGTATTATCCGTTGCAGCACCGGCAAAAAGACCATACTCGAGTGCAGTATTGGCCGGTACATTTCGATCGACCTGGCCCAGGCCGAAAAATAATGCCCGATCATAATCAACGAGCATCTCACTACGCAGTGCCTCTAAAACGAGCGGGTCTCGCTGTGCATGTTCAATGAATGCCGCCGCAGTGACTTCCGTAAGTTGGTTATTCGCCTTTAGCTGCAGGAACTTTTCCTGTAAGGCACGGCGCCTGGCCGGGTCGGCTTCCACTGGGCTCAAATCCTTTTGCGCTGATAAACCCGGCACGATCAACCCTGCCAATACCGCCTGCCACTCACCACCCTGTTGGCGTCTGGCAACACTAAACCCGCTCAGTGATGCAGGCCACTCAGTTAATGACCAGACCAGTGTTACCTTCTGGCCACTGCGTTCCCCCATTAATACGGCACCGTACTTGGCGGCCTGGGCAGTTTGTATACACAGTCCAACAAGTAACAACACTATTGGCAGGCGTAAGCTCATAGGTAACCCTTAAAGTCCAGATTCTTGCTGTAGCCATCACTTGTGCTGAAACGCAGCTCACCATCCAGCACCAGCCAGCCATTTTCTTCATAGCCTTGTACCTCACCATAGGCAGAGACACTTTTTACGAATGCGCACGGTGTGCCAAAGTAACCTGAACCCGGTGTGGTCACACCCACCGATCCATTCAAGTTCACATCGACATCAAACTTGCCATCGATGCCGGCATTGGTCAGGTCGGCAGACAGGGTCCCATCAAGCCCGGCATTAAAACCACCGGCCAGGCCAAAGCCCCAACTGCTATCGGTGTCATCACTGCAATCACAATCCAGTTCCAGGCCACTGCTATAAACAGCGTTACAACTGCCACCATCACCATCCCCCCAGGGGGCATAACCATCAGGGTAGGCCCACACAAGGCGGTTACTTCCTGACATGCTGCCGCGAATCGAGCCTGTCATTTGGCTAATAGATCGGTCGAGGCGATTACGTAAATTTATTCGTCCACGACTCAAGCGAATAAAACTAAAGACTTCACCGCCGAGGCTCTGCCCTTGAAGAGAAAAGCGATTATTGCCCACCTGGTAGGATAGTTTGTTGTTATCAATACTCACTATCGAACCGCTTTCCGGCAGTTTCACAGTAGTTGTGATATCACCATAGACTTCACCACTACCGAGTACATAGTTGGCATCAACACTGCCAACAAAATACGGTGTACCCGCGGTGACCTGCACCGTACCCTTGACGCCAATGCGTTGCGTTGCACCAAGCACCACATATATTTCACCCGTGAGGCTACCAAAGCGCGCCACATCGGTGACCGTCAAACCACCTAACAGGTAATAGGTATTATTTTGTGGCCCGGTTTTCGGATCGTAATTCATGCCGAAACCACCGCGCAGGCCGGTTAACATGAGGCCACTCTGGCCGATCGGCACACCCCGTCCCACATCCAGGGTAATGAGTAAATAACCATAGGTGTAATCATCCGGCGGAGGAATCACGCCGACTTTGACGACCCCGGCCACCGTTGCCGTATTTGCAAACGAGCCATTGAACATGCCTTCAAACATGGCTTTTTCACGGCTATAGGCCGCAGCAAACTGTACGTTCATCGGGTCAGCGGCGATCTGGCCACTGATCCCAAAACTGGAAATTTCGCCATCCACAATCTTCAGGTTATGTACAGCAATGCCGACACTGCGTGCACTACGGGATCGGCCTGAGCGTCGCTGACCACCTGGCTGCCAGCCCAGGTCCATACGCGCGTCGAGTATCAACTCAGAAGGTGGTGGATTTTCTATAGTGGGATCGGCAGGCGTATAACTGGCCTGGCTAATGTTCAAGCGAAAGCCCTTGAAGCCAACGCGTCCGGCACCGAGAAACTCGGTGAGACGGCCTTTTTTAATCACCACCGAATTAATGGCGATGTTGCCATCACTAAAATCCTTGTGTGTGAGTGAGGCACTGCCGGCGATTTCATCAAAGGTCAGGCTTTCCGTATTCAGGTTCACGGCCAGTGACAGGTCTTCACATTGTGCACCAAATGCCTTGAGCTCCGAATCGCTGGCCACCATCATGCGGAAACTGTTTTGTTGCCAGGCAATGGCAACTTTGAGCTTGCCTTCTAACGGTGCGGCGGCGGTTAGCTCGCCATCAATGGCACCGCCGAGCAGTTGCCACGAACCGTCTTTTAAATTCACCCTAGCCTGTAGACTTGAATTAAGTAACTTGAGTTTAAAACCGGCAACTTCGCGTTCTGCTTCTGAACTTACGTCCAAGGTACCGACAACATCATAACTGGGCACCTGTATTTCGAGGGCCATGCTGGCAATCGGGATAACACCACGTTCACGGATCTCCAGGCTGACAGCTGCAAGACCATCAACAGACCAGCTACCCTCTGCCCAGGATGGGGCATTGTCACGCCAACGGTAGGTAATCAGGCTGTCCGTCTCACCGGCGAGATAAACCGGCCCACCCAGGTGGACATCGTCACCATCGAGCGCCATCTGGATGCTCATAAAGGAATTGCTTAAGCTGGCGATACCCGACTCATTTGTCTTGATGACTGTGCCAATCGAATGCACCTTAAAATCGATATTCCAGCGTTTCAGTGGCAACATTAAGGCATCAGTGCCACTGTCATTCCAGCCAAACTCGACCTCCGGATAAATATCGTCATCATCCTCTTTGGCATCGACCTTGCGGTAAATCGAAATATCCAGGTCTGAAATAGTTGGGTTGAGGCTAAAGGCGCCCTGTTGCGCAGCTCCACCGAGGCCACTGGTTTCAACCGTAACGGCGGCCATGCTTGAGCCAACATAGTGGCACATATCATCGCGGTGAAAATCATCGTCATCAGGTTGTAAGGCAACCAAAGCCCTTGATAGATTGATATCGATTGAAAAATCGCCCTTACCGACGGTAATCATACCTGACAGATCCGGGCAGCCTGCGACACGCAATGTCGCCGTCTTGCCACGAATTTTTGCCTTGATTTCAGTGCCTTCTCCGGCGGTGATCAAAAGCTTGTCATTATCGGCAATAACATGTGACTGGCATACCAGTATAAACAGCATACTGATAGCCACACGCCACATATTTGCACAAGGTTGCTTCACAATGTCATGACTCCAGACAGAAATTCTTTTGATCCAGGCTCAGTCTCAACCACCTCAACAGTTAAGGTTTCCGGTTCATTGGTTTCTTTATTCTCGAACTCAAGTGTGACCGACTCCTTATCTACACAACGGCTCGGCGTTACTGTCATGACCACCTTGACACGGAACTCATCCCCCTTCCTGACCTCATCGAGGGCATCACCGTTCTTGTCGACAAAACTAATCGAGCTGATTGCAGGTGGTTCTGCCGCAACCACCTCACCACGCGCAAGCAGTGCCAGTTTTTCTCTGAACTTGGCGGTAGCCAGTTCCGGTTTACCGCCGCAGCCCTCATCGCCATCTGTGAGTACAATCAGGGATTTCTGAAGATTGCTTGCCTGATTAATAAGATAATCACCACCACGGTTAATACCTGCGGAAATATGCGTGCCGCCGCCAGCCTTGATCTTTTGCAGCTCGGTAAGGAATAGTTGTTTGTCCTGAGTAAACTCGAGCAGGTTATTCACCAGGTTACAGCCATGAAACTCAAATAAGGCAACTTCATCATCGACATGCATACTCCGCACCAGCGCCCGAGCAGAGTCTTTTACTGACTGTATACGGTTATTGTCATTCATGGAGCCTGACGCATCGATAACAAACACATAACTGGTCGCCTTACCGCTACCACCAGGAATGCATTCCTGTTCTTCATCTGCCAATGCCCAAATAGAGGCCGACAGCGCACATGCAGCAACACAAGCGAGTACCTGATATCGCAAACAATCACGTATGCGATGCGGATTCATTGTTCCCCCTTACTGGCTATCCGTGTCTGATGGCGGTGAGGATGTGCTAGAACTGATGTGGAGTTTGCTAATAGCGGCAACAAGATTTCTTGCCAGCATGACAAAGGTCACTGCAAAGGCCGCCGTGGCAATAAACAGGATCAAGGTAATAAAATGATTCAGGTCGGTGACAAAGGCCAGGCCATAACGCACCACAATGACACCGGCTATTACCATGTTAACGATATCGATGATGACGGCGTATTTATCCAGAAAGCGAGTAGCAAACTTGGCGATAATAGCAATAATGGATAACAGCACCAGTCCAACAATGACATATTCGATTGTTCCGAATTTTATGGTTTGGGTCAGGAAAAGGAATGCACTCACATACAACACAGAGGCAATAAACATTATCCGATCAAGTACAGGTACATCTTGAATAAAGGCCAGCTTGGACATAGTGAACTCCCCCTCAACCGTTTACGTTAATATTATCGCTTCTCCTGCATCACCCGCTTTAATGACTCAGCCAGGTAATTACTGCTAAACTCTCGCTTGCTATCAAGTTTAAGCACAGCATCCCTTCTTGACGTCATGAACGTGGCGAGGGTGCTGACGGTAAAATTGACTCTCCCACGGTTTTGCTTGTCCTGCAGAAGCGTTGATAATGCAGCGACTTGTTGCTTCAATATTTCCTGTGAATAATCCTGCTTATTCGTTTTATGCGTCGAGGCATACACCCGATCCGTCAGCGTAGCGGTATAGTCTGCGATACTAAAACCACTACCTCGACTTTCTTCGACGATGCGCGCAAACCCCAGTGCCAGGTTGGCATCGTTGGCTGATACAGTAATAACACTGCCGCCGCCCATGTCGGCGATCTTTTTCAGCCGCTCGACCTGGCTTTCATTCAGTTCCATGGCTAGCATAAACAGGTTGCCTTGCTGAGATGTGGTAAGGCTAGCAGATTGGGCAATAAAGTTAACGCGAACCTCATACGAGCCAGCGGGGGCAGGACCGCGGCTAAAATTAATCAAATAGCTGCCTTTTTCGAGCCTGGCCACATCCAGACCAGGCTCATTGGCGCTATAGTTAAGGCGTGTTTGTTTACCATCATCAGTATGCAGGCTCGATCGTGGCAAAGGCTTACCAGCTTCACCAAGATAGTGCACCATTAACATTCCCGGCGAAGCGGCATCGAAGCGAAACCAGTCCTGGTCTTTATCTGGTAGATCTAGTTTGAAAACAGTAAAAAGTGGCAGCTCACGAGCCGATTCGTGACTGTTATTGGGCTCAAATGCATCGTCGGCGATGGATGGCGGCGAAATCAGGAAAAACACACACGAAATGAGCACTACCACCACGAAGACAGCGGTTGAGCGATGCAGCGTTAATACATGACAGTGAATCCGCTTCATTGTCATACCTTATAAAAAGTGTATTAATTGCTCAGGAGAGATACCCTTCCCCAACCCACAATCACCATACTGAAATTACACGCAAAAAACAACGCATCAAGCATCTAAGCAAGCATCTATAAGGGGACAGTAGGTAACTAGTCCATTAGTTTTTTTCGGCAATAGAGGCCTAAACTAACTGGTTACCAAGTCTTTGGCATATCACTAGTAGCATATTTTACCTCCGTGTGAATGTCTTTAACTTTCTATTTTGAATAAACTATATAATGCAATGAGAATATTAGAAAAAATTACTCTCTGACCCCATTGGTTTAGCTCTCTGGTACCTGTTTCTTTATGTAGTAGATGTTCTTTGTATCCTTTCAATGGAGTCTGACCCCATTGATGCTGCACACTCTGACCACTGAAACCGGAAACCACTGACCAGCATTCTGCTAATGACCACTATAACAAAAGTTAAGGCCAAACAAAGCACAAAGAATCATGCTGGATTTATCGTTTGACAGAAGGCTTTGTATCGTTAATTCTGTTGGCACGGTTTTCTGAAATTAAGCGAGTTAAAATATGAATGCATTTATAGAAGGCTTTGTAAAAGCTGCTAAAGAAACACCGAAAGGTTATTTTTCTCCGCTTGTAGCGGTATGGTTGCTATTAGTAAACACTACCGATTCGTTATTGGCTGGCAATCAACAAAATTAAATCAAAGCATTCATCTGAAGGAGTTATCAATGCAACGAGTACCACGACTTAAAAAAAGACGCGATTGGTTCATTACTTTATTAGCAACCACCATCATTTTTATTTACATTAGTATAGCTGCTTTTGTAAAAATCATTGGTCCAGATATTCCCATCAAGTTATTCGCTAAACTAAGTACGTTTCTGTATTCGATACCGGGTGTGCCAGCAATAGTTAACCTCATCCCCGACGGTATATCACCATTACGTATACGCTGGGAACTACTTATCCTTTTGGCTGTGCTCATACCTGTTGCCATTAGTGCTGGACAATTTCATTTCCATCGAAAACGTTTTAAGGATGAAGAAAGAGAGCGTGATTTAAAAGATATTTAGTTACCAACCAATATACTGCAAAACAGAAAAATCCTTGTCAGGTGATAAAACTTAGGGATGGTGTTTTCTATTTAATAAAACTATATTAGTAAGTATTGCGTCTTGCCCCCGAACTTTTAAAATACCTGCATTATTCGGCACTGGGAAGACATTATTGCCCAAGTGTTTTCTTGTCTGACTCATGCTGCTTCTTAGCAATGAAGAAAAGGCCTAAGAAGACAATACCAGCAGCAATTGACAATAGACCGAAAGGGCCGAGCTCATTAATAATTGTTTCCATAGTAAACTCCCTATAATCGCTCTCTGGTACCTATTATCTTTTCTACCTTTTATTCTTTACGTTACTTCTCCTAATGGCAGATTCATTGAGCTCTAGCACCAAAGATGGCATGTCTAACATGTCCTCTAAATCATTCTCAGACAAGCAGGTTACTTTACTCTCATTCCCATTATCCTCCAGAATTGATCCAAATCTTGCGTAGTCAAGTGCAAATTGAAAATACCAGATATCTTCAACATCCCCATCTGATAAATTCATTCCGACATAAATGAAAGTTTCAACTAATGGATATAAAAAACCAGATTCAGTATATGTAACTCGAAAATAAGTTTCATTTACAATAAAGTCTTTCATCATTTTATTTTACACCCTTTAGGATCTTTACAATTACAGTTAATGATACGCACTTCTTGTCGAATTATGTTTCCATTCCTCATTCCACCAATTTTCCATTTAATTGTAACGTAACAACCTTCTACAGGATTCGGGGAACATAACCCCTGGCATTCCAACCATTCACTTGGCTTACAACCACCTGAAGACGGGAGTATCACCGAAATGCCACCTAGTGGAATAGGAAAGGGCATTAGTCCATAAGAATCATAGTAACTTAATGGATTATTCAAAACATACCCAAACGTATTCAACCCACCATCAAGCCCAATCGGATCACTGGTGATATACCGCCCTACACGAGGATCGTAGTACCGGTTCCAGTTATAGTGTAACTGCGTTTCACTGTCGTAGTACTGCCCGGGGAATCGTAAGTTAACGGTAGCACTACCTACTGCTTGCGTACGACCAAAGGCATCACTATTCCAACTCCAAACCTCATTACCATTTTCATCCGTACCACTACGTGGCGTTGCAAGATGGTCAGTATGTAGGTAGATGATTGACTCATTGGCACCATCAACTTCAATTTGGGCTACAGGTTCAATTCCTTGCCATACATAATCTTTAATTACTCGACCATCTGATTCGGTTTCTGATATCAATTGGCCTTGCAAGTCATAGTGATATACCGTTGTACTGGTTGGCGTCACTTTACGCGTACGCTGGCCAAGTGCATTGTATGTATATGTTGCTACCAAACTTCCCGCTTCATATACCTTATATAAACGATTTGCATTGTTGTATTCGAACGTACGCGCCCCGCTTGTCACTGCTGAAATATCTGCAGTTGTGTTACCTGCCGCATCACGGTTAACCACTTGACCATTCACATTATTCAATTGATTACTGCCAACGTTGTAACCATAGCTATTGGTTATTAACCCTTTCGTATCGCCTATGCGGTTACCATTGGCATCGTAAGTTAAGCTTATATTATCCTTATTAGGAACCGCATCATCGATAATTCTATTTAATGCGTCATAACCATAACCGTGTATACCTTCTGTTGAGGTGATATCAAGCACATTACCATTAGCATCATAGCTGTAGCTGCGTGTAGCCAAACTTGGTGCCCCCACGGCTGTTTTAATGAAACGTGCCGGCTTTTGCTGCTGATTAATTGGCGCACTAATGCGTTGATAGCGATAAGCCGCATTATCACCTTCACTTCGAGACCATACATCAAGGTAATCTTTATCAACATACACCAAGGTATCTGGTGACATTGCGCCCAATTCAACCGCATTGCGTAGACGTTGCCATTGTTGGTTGGATGATGGATCTTTTAACCAGTAGTCATATCCCTCACCAAGCTTGCTACGAACAATCATCACTTGCGTTTGTTCTACGGATTCATCTGCCACTGCTAAGCTAAAATTGACATGGTGCAAATGGGTATCAAATTTATTGGTTACCTGCGATCTAATGATAGGTGGAACCTTCTTTACCTCTAAACGAGCAACAATAGAAGAAGGTTTATATTGCTCACTGTTAAACGCTAGTGTCGCCCCACTTATCACCGCCCCTCTAATCTCCGTCCCCGCTGTATAAAGTGAGGTGTCTGCAATCAATACGCCGGTTGAAGGGACTTGGCTTGTATAAATAATATTTCCATTTTGTTTGTACACAACGGTCGCTTCAATACGCTCAACCCGCAATACATCACCTGACGCATACGTACCAAACGCACCTATCTTGATACCGTTTTCATACACATTCAGCGTACCCGTGTCCGTCGGGTTAATAGCGTAGTTAATATCGCTGTAAGACGGATTGGTATTGGCCGTGTTCAAACCAAACATACGGTTCTTATCAGTATCAAAAACAGGTAACTCAATATGACCATCACCCGCAATAAACTGACTTGAAGCCG
>Ga0316207_10001588_pt1 | contig 27018 bp, 24 predicted proteins | sample 6weekpyrite_MG_FD_204943 | JGI IMG/M metagenome (GOLD analysis project Ga0316207, IMG submission 204943) | Microbial mat bacterial communities from mineral coupon in-situ incubated in ocean water Damariscotta River, Maine, United States -... | ecosystem: Environmental > Aquatic > Marine >... | reverse complement strand
TAACCTGTGTTTTGGGTTTCGATTTAAGACGGTGATTCAGTTGTTTCGCTGCTTTGAGTACACGATAAAAACTGGCTTCCGATGCAATATAAATCCCTTTGTCAGCGAGTGTAGGCACAATTCTACTGGGCGGCAAATCTGCATACGTTGATTCATTGGCGACTTTAATTATACGTTGGCGTTCTAACGCTGTTAGTTTATTGGCCGGTTCGTGTTGCGCATCAAGCCGGCCATCTTGTACATTCTCATTTTGACTCCAGCGTTGAAATGTTTTGGCGCTAATGCCGATACCCTCACAGGCTTGTGACTGCCTGGCGCCAGACTCTCTCGCCTCAGTAATGCATTCAATGATCCTTTCGCGCTCGGTACTCATTGTGAGTCGTCCTCGTCGTTGTTCCAGATCGCCGAAACTTTTTTTTGGAGAACCAATATCGCCGCCGCCTCTGCCAGCGCCTTGTCTTTTCGATTGAGCTCTTTTTTTAATGCTTTAATTTCATGCTTGAGATCTTTTACTTCGGATTGATTTTTTACTTTATTGCTCACAGTATTTCCATTGGCAAAGTCGAGTTTCCATTGTTCAAGGTGATGAGGATAAATCCCCTGTTCACGGCAAAGTTCACTGACTTTATGATCATCTAACGATGCACAGGTGAAAATCATTTTCAGCTTTTGATCCAGGCTCCAGTCCTGTGGCCTTTTCTCTTTTGTCATAAGATCTGAGCTCAATATTTCGTTTCCTTGAATCGGTTCTAATGTCTGATTTCGTGATTCAGCAATCCATTTTTGGAGTGTCGAATAACCGACACCTAAGGACTCGGCGACTTCGGCTAAATTGATACCTTCTGCTCGACTAAGCGCCTTCTCCACAGCTTGCATTTTAAACGATTGAGTGAATCTTGCTCTCATTTTTTACTACCTCTAAATAATTATTAGAGGCGACAACTAGCCTGACACAGGGGGATAAAGTGAATTATTCAAGTGTGAGTTGAGGGGGGGATGCGAACAAGGAGACATGACCCTCAGGCCCCTGAGTACACTACGGTTGCCCGAGATCTCGGTTAGGAGGCATTTAATTCGGGGTAAGATACTCTTGATCTTAGGTGTGTATCGCGTTTATTCTTACTGTTATTCCCCTGAGGTGATTAATATGAGTGGCTCAAAAGGATTGGAACTACACTTTAATCGATATTGGTATCTGAATCATATGCCTGGTGATTATTCCCCCACATCAAAGGTGAACCCCGAGCCTGGCAACCTCAAAAGTAAAAAAGTTATTATTGGCGGTTCGAGCTCACCGTACGGGATAAATTCAATATGCTATACAAGTAACCAATTGTTTTTGTTTTCTGATTCAGGGGCCCCTGAATCAATTCGGATCTCGAAAGGCTTGTTTGGCGAGGAATCAGATCCATTGGTGATTCCCGGATCTGAGATATATGAGATAAAACAGATCGAAGGGAAAATATTTGCCCTGGACCGCAAGCTCGGACGATTGTTTATTTTTAACCTAATCCAGTTTCACACTCCACTGCCGGGCATACAAGCGCCCCCATATGTAACTATCGAGCTCCCAATTGCACGGTTCGGTAGTAACGTACTAGAAAGCCTAGATTTCATTCTTCTCAACGGGAGTCGCATTGAGGTCGATAAGTATACCATCTTGTTTTACTTGAAAAATCGCGGATTATTTTGGCGAGTATCAATTTCTGGAAACAATATAAATGAAATAAGCGACATGGAAATAGAGCCGCCATGGCAGGAACATGCAGAGATGCTATCGAAACTATCACATTTACCACGACTTGGAATGTATGCTGCTGTTAGTGAAGAAGAAGGTAAAATATTTAAGGTCGAGGTAAAAAGGAATAAGATTTTTCTCAGACTGTATCTTGATCTTGCAAGCAAATTGCAAACAGATTTACACCGCAATCTTATTAGGTACCCGATCGGTTTAGGGGAATTTGATGGGAAAAAAGATTGGCCGGAAAGACTTAGGAGTTACTATGGAAAAACTGCCGCATCAAAAATAAGAAAGAATTCGTTTTTGATTATTTCTTCAGCCTTGGATAAAAAGGTGGTGACGGTAAGTGGGGATAAAAACAAAACGCTATCTCCACTTGTTGGGTGTTATTCTTCAAAACCTTCACTAGCGAGACTTGGTATGGATATCCCAGCATGTAGAAATATTACACAAGGCCATGACTATGAGTTGATTTTTTGGAATGAAGGTGAAGCGAACTACTATGTATTAGACGCGGGACTAATTTATCAACCTGACTTGCATGGTGTCGTTCCTAGTAACATTTTTGCATACGAAACGTGATGTCACACTTCCATGCTTGGCATGAACACGAAATTAAAGCTCTATTAAAGAATGCCCGTTTCAGTGATTATTTTGACGGGAAAATATCATGCCCTACAGATGAGGAATTTGACGTTCTAGCCGAATTGCACAAGCTACGCGAAAAATATAAGAAGGCTGTACACCCAGCATCACTGGTATTGGCAAAGGCAATCATAAATAGACCAGACCTCTTAATGCGATTGAACTCCAAAGATACATCGCATTTGATTAAAGCGCTACATGAGTTTGGTTGTTACGAATCATCAGAACAATTTTGCCTCTTCTACTTAAATGATACCAAATCCGCAGGGGACGCATTAGAAGTGATGCGGGCTAAGTATATGTACGCGCGTTGTCTCAGAGGGAAAGGGGAGTTTTCAGCGGCGATCAATATCTACAATGATTTGGCACTAAGCGCGAAAAATGATCCCAATTCATTAGACTACATCTATGCTCGAATGATGTTGGCGAAAACGCTTGACAATCATGAGTGGCGAATTGGCTTAGAGTACGTAATTGCCACAGATTGCTATAATCGGCTGCAAGAAACAACCTTACATAACGATGAAACTGACTCAATAATACAACGTTACATGGCAATGTCGCTGGATACCATTTGTGCGATTAGTATTGATCTTCCGAAAAACCACCTGATTAATACTGAAGACGCTTCGAACACAGATAAAATTAACACGCGATGGGATGAGGCGCTCGAGCATGCGGAGTCAAGTGGTTTCGAAGAAACGATATCAAGAATAAAGTTACGAAGAAGTTATTTTGATTTCACATCATCGGAAACAGATTGGGCGCGGGTCGCTCATTACAATAAATATTGCGAATCGCTTTCACGAATTGAAGATAAACAATATCAGTATAGAGGGCTTGGCGTTAGGTATGGTCAAAAGTCCGAAATGTTGTTCGCACTCGGAAGGATACAAGATGCTTTGAGTTGTGCTCAAATTGCATGCAGCTGTTCAGAAGCGATCTCCGACTGGAGAACACTGATAAAAAATCAGTTGCGATTGGCAGACATACAATTCTCGGCAGATAAGGATAGTGAGGCGTTTCGCTATGCCTTGTCTAACGCAGAACGCGCCATAAAAAACACCAAAGGGTCTCAACCGGAACTTGAGTTCGAATACTGTGTTCTCCTTGCAGCTAAGGAACTAGCTTGTGGGAGACTTGGGTTAGCCAAAACTGCTCAAGAAAATGCTGATAACGTAATTAATCGCATGCGTGAAAGAATATATGCTGATATTAGTACACATCTAAATACGGACTTTAGTCTGAGTATATTCGATTATTCACGCTCCGTCTTATCCTCACCTACGTGCGACTTAACTCAATCTGAAGCCAACCTTGCTGGCTTAATTGACTTAAATAATCTTGGGCAACTGCAACAACGTCTTCTCCGGTCGTTAAATTTAGTAGATAAAATACAGAACAGACGGTGGCAATCTCAAATGATATCCACTTACTGGGATTATAAGGAATGGCTGGCTCCTCACAGATTAAAAAATGCAATCCACGCTTGGCAACAGGAGACAAATAATACGTTGGATACGGCATTGCGTGACTTACCTCCTGATTCTTCGAGCGAAAAAGAAATACTTGGCGAGGTAAGAAACGAAACAAATATGCTTTCATCTAAATTGATCGACTGTTTTTGCATGTTTTCCAGCGCAAATATGGATTTTGAAGTTGGTTGGATAAATATTGAGACAATGTTTCATGAGTTAAAAGTTGAACACTCAGGTATCTTTCCGAGAATCCCTTGCGATATAGATGTGGTTAGAAACAACTCATCATGCGCGAATCTTCAACTATATGGGAACAAAGAGGCGCTAAAATATGCATACGGTTCTTTGCTTGAAAATTCATATCAGTTGTTGTCACGAATACCGGGGTCGAACAATAAACCAATTATAGTAAGGCTATCTACCAACGTCCGCCCCGGAATTCTTGGCGGCATAGAAATAATTGATTTTGCCGGCAAGAGAAATTTATTGATTTCCGCCTGGGAGAAAATCGGCGAGTCTCCACTTGGGAAGAAGCATGGCCTTGCATTCGTGAAACAACTTGCCAAGCATTATGATGCTGAAGTTAGTTTTCCTTTGAGTGACTTAGGTGAGACGTCCATTTTATTCGAATTTCCACGCAACGGGCTCGTCGGATTAGAGGTGTGAGATTAATTTATATTAATGGATTGCCATGTTCGGGGAAAACGAGCCTACTCAATAGATGTCGCAAGTTGTATGGCACCGACACAATTCATCTAGATAGTTTGCGTAGGGAAATATTTCGGACGGAAGGGTCCGAGGTGTACTCTTCTGTAATGGCTAAGAGGTTTTTGCATAAGGAGGAGTGCCTCAGGGCGTATAGACTTAATAATGAAATTCTCGGCTCGATACTTAAAAATACAATTTCTTTGCATCAATCGAACGGGCTAATTTTTGTGGAAATCAATCCATGGTTTACGTTTGATAGAGCCTGTGATGCAGTGGAATTATGGGTTGAACGTCCTCTCCAGCATCTACTGGAAAGCCTAAAATGTCGTTACAATATTAATATTTTTCAGGCCGAGCATATCTTAGCTACGGTTGTAGAATCGATCCCTTGGGATGAGAGATTGTATCGCGGAGAATCTACGACCATTAGAAATGTTGGAGAAATTACTGATGTCGCAAGAGATATGTATTCTAGATTCAAATAAATATCTGCTGATTGGTCCGTCGAAATGCGGGAAATCTGCACAGGCTGAGATGTTGGCGTACAAATCTGGCTTGACTCGCTACTATTTCGCGACATTACCTGCAACGCAAACCCACAAACCAAAAATTAATAACCATATACAGCAGAGAGGTTTGGGGTGGAATGTTTATGAAGTGTGCGGCGAGCGTTCTATTGACTTTCAGAAGCTGGATGATGCCTTATCTCGTAACGCCTTTGTATTAATTGATGGACTGAGAATGTGGGCGGAATATTTTCGAGGGAATATAGGATTGCTCGAGTTTGCAGAGAAAATAACAATTAGTTTATATAATGCATCGGCCACTTGGTGCGTGGTTGACGCGGCAGACTCCTTTGGCGATATGTTTGATTCGTGGGCATGGGAGAGTTTATTTTCTATTCCCGGCCTAGAAATAATTAACTTTAAACGGAGCCGAAGCTTGTGAAAATTCTTTGGGTAGATGATGATTTCGGTGGGCCCGATTCTTTAGCGAGAACAATGCTATCGGAAATGTACAAAACGCTCAAATTAGAAATAAATGATCGCACGTCATTGCCTCTTGAGTTGCGTACGAAAAGCAGCATATCGCCACCCACTATTGAAGATCTTCTTTCGGAAAACTACGAGCTAATAATACTCGACTTGCAAATAGATAGTGCGCCAAAAAGTTCGAGCAACAGAGATTTGGTTGTCGGAGGAAGGTCTTTAATGAAAATGTTTGACGCACTCAATCGTCAAACTCCAGTAATAATATTAAGCAACCATATACAAGACAACAAAACAGACAAAGGCGTATCTCCTGAGGATTATCAATTTTTTGTAGATCATGGTAATTGTATCGGCGCATTCTCAAAATCTCGCGATAACATCGAGAAAGTCGCAGAGTTAATTTGTTCTTATTTTGAGTCTCCTCCGATCAGAATCGTTGCATTCTCGGATTTGCATTTTGGTTACGCGCAAAATGTTCGCGATGAAGAAAAGCTGTTTTCTGGAATAAAGGGGATTCTGTCGGAAGAATCAAAACGTAAGCCGATAGATTATCTCGCGTTTATCGGTGATTTTGCTTGGAAAGATCAGAAAACAGATATTAAAAGAGCGGGACTATGGGTAAGGGAACTCACGGGCCTTCTTAATATCTCGGACTCATCCCGTTTGTTATTTTGTCCCGGCAATCATGATTATAAATTAGACGACGATGCGCGCCCATGGTTAGAGTTCAGTGAATTCGTTCGTGAAATATCGGCGACGTTTCCTGATATTCCGAAGAGATTCTATGCGGCCAGAACTTTCGGCGATTTCCGAGGGTTTAACCAGAATGAGGATATTTTTTCTTTTCACCAGGCTAGTAAAGGCCCCCTTTCGTGTATTTCCTTTAATTCCATCCGGAGAGACGCCAATCAGAATAAGTTTTATGGGGAGATCGGGGCTGATCAATTAGAGCTTATGGAATTATCGCTGAATAATTCATCAGTCAGGCCTGGAGAGATAATTATGGCATTGAGTCACTACCCGGTATTCCAGACGCCGCGTTGGCACGGTAGCTATCGAGAGGATCGTCCGGTAAGAGATCAGGCTGAAGCACTTTTTGCACTTTCAAAGCATAACGTACAGCTACTGCTGACTGGGCACTCGCATTTTAGTGGGGTGGCTCAGTATGTCTTCGACCCAATTGGAATTCCAGGTCTTTCTTTCGGGACAGCTGGCAAGCCTATTATTAATATTTCCCTCCCGACTGTTGGTGCGACACCACATGACTCAACCCCTTTAAAGCAGTTTTTTGTTATCGATATTGATCGGTATATTGTTGAGGAGTCATTGAGGAATATGCGCGTATATAACTGGGTTTACGTATCATCGAGCAAGGAGTGGGTTCCAGGATGGCAAAGCGAGGACGAGATACAGACCTATCTGATTAAATGTTAAACGCCGGCTTTACTAAGGGACATACCAGAATGGTACTAACTTAAGGACGTTTACTATCGGTTGCACAATCACATAAATCTTTTAAATATAGTGTTTTCGCAATACTTTGTCGTGTAATGAAGCTTAAGTTAGTGCCATTCGGGACACACCACGTATTCTTTTGGATTAGAAGGGTGCGTCCGCCATGTCTATTTTACGGGCATATGCATTAGAATGTTAAAAAGTTCTAACTGCCCATAAAACCATCGCGTCAATGTGCGTCTGAATTGCAGCGTAAACGGACAATTAAAAATTCGAGTTATCAATTGCTTTGATTAGTTGTAACAACATGCTTTATCAAACCAAACGTATTTCAGTAGGGTAACGACTCAACTCTCCCCAATAAAAACATATCATCAATTTAATGATAGTTAGCCTTCAATGACTAACAGAAAAGGGGCTAAAGGGAAAGGGCGCTATTAATAGTTGAGTAAATCGACAATTTTTGGACGTGGAGATTACTGAAGTCCAAATGAATACTTATGGATATTTGGTTAATATGTGTTTTATTCTAGCGATTCCCGCCATTCTATTAGTCGGCTTCGCCAGCGGTGGACGGCGGAGCAATGAATTGGCGGCCGTGAACTTGGTGTGTTTACTTAAAGATGGCGCCCATTATCTATTTAACCTGGACGCTACTAAAACCACGACCGACGAAAAAGACAATGTTAAACCGATCAAAAGGGCCACCGCAGACGCATTCACGTGAGCCCGGTATAGTTTTCGGGGTATTCCATACGTTGCGGATTAGTTACTGAATCGGCTTGTCAAAACCAAAATATTTTTTGACACTATGATCATAAAAGTATCAACACGGTAGATAAAGGAGTATTTCTGGCCGGTGACGCGTTAAAGAATACTTGGCCTGATTTACTGGCCAAAGCCAAAAAATAACGGTAGAGTTTTATTCTCTGTGATGGTAAGTAAACGGCGACGCAATGGACGCTGCCATAAATTCAGGAAACTGCACCATGTCTGATAAGGAAGAGATACCGAATCAGCCCACTGACGTCAGTCACGGTAGTAATGTCCCCCCCGATATTCCGACATCAGCCAGTAATGAACACATTACTTCTAAACCGGGTCAAAAACGTACTGGCACATCCAATTTAAAATCATCTCCTTCGCGATTTAAGTCGACTGATAATGTAAGTCCTCCAAGCAATCCAACGGATGCTTCACAATCCGATGATGAGAAAGCTGTTCAATTTAATAGTACTAATGATGGTTATGCAGCGACTGATCACATCGGTTTTGACCCGTATGTACAAGCGTTTGCGAAAACAATACAGCATGAAAAAACCATAACGCCACTCACAATTGGTATTTATGGCCCCTGGGGTTCTGGTAAAACCAGTTTCATGCGCCAAATACAGAAAACGATTGATGATCAACACAAACCAAGCAAATGGAAAAAGAATCAAATTGAACAAGTCTGGTTTAATGCCTGGAAATACGACCGTAAAGCTCATGTTTGGGCATCACTTCTACAGACAATTGTTAATCAGCTGGAACATAACACGAATATTTTTTCCCGAATATGGCGGCGATTTAAAAGCAACCTTTCTTGGTTTGAAAAGACTCGCATGTTGGGTTATTTGTTTCTCATAGTTATAGCTACGTTCCAATTTGTGAATTTCAGCACTAATGCGCTGACCAACTCTAAGGAGCATCATCTTTCAACACCCATTGAGGAGAATACTTCGAATAAAGACAATAACACAGCGTTAAAAAATACAAATTCACCCACACAACAGGCTCTTCCTGAGGAGCCTTCAAATTATCAAGCAATTAGTGCATTAATAGCACAATATTTGCCCACATCATGGTTGGCGTTTGTACTTATTTTATGGACTACGTTAGATCAAAAAGGCGTCCGTCAAATATACCGACAACTGTTACATCCTTTAGGGATTGATATAAAGAATTTGGTTGATAAAACCGATTTACCAAAGGCTATCAAAACCATCAATGAATTCGATCAATTGCTTTCAAAGCATCTTAATGATCACATGGCAGACAATGGACGGCTTATCGTGTACATCGATGACCTTGACCGTTGTACCCCGCCGCATGTGGTTGAGGTGATTGAAGCTATCAATCTTTTCACTGAGTCAAAGAAATGTGTTTTTGTAGTGGGTGTTGATGATGAGCTAGTCGCGCAAGCAATAAATCAACGCTATAGTCAGATGAGTGAGTATTTTCGAAATCGGCAACCACTTAAAGCAGACATGCCCGAAAGTCACAAAGTCATTCGCGTTGAATACCGACAGCGTGACAATTATGGTGAAATATTTCTAGAAAAAATTATACAACTACCCTTCCGAATACCCAGTCTTTCAATAGCAGAAGCGACCCGCTTAACCAACAGTCTACTTGAGATATCAACTACGACCGAACATTCGGTTCCGCGAGATGAAAGTGAAGCACTTTCAAAGCGTATCCAAATGAGTGATATTGAACTCAGTGAGCAAACCACCCATTTAGTTAAAGTCCTTTGCAAATATATTGAGCCCAATCCACGCTCTATGAAGCGGTTTATTAATACCTTGCGCTTCATGCACTTTCTGCGTGTAGAGTTAGGTGATGATTACAGTACCATACAGGATGTCCCCTTAACACTCTGGCTTTTTCTAATGTACCGTTTTCCGGAGAGCATGGACATTGTAGCCAATCAACACCGCGCCGTTGGTTGGAAGATGATAATGAGTGCAAAAACTGAAAAACTTCCTGCATTCGATGATATAAATAGTTTTTTTTCAACTAGTAGTTTTGTGCATGATTTTGAGAAAGTCGAGTTGCCAGATCATGAACATCCCATTGAGCCTTATATTCTTTTTACTCGTTGTATCCGACTTTAATGGATTTGATATGGTAAATTGCATTATTGACCTTTCCAAGCAAATAGCTTAATCATTTGCTCAATTCCACCACTGCCTAATTTATATTCACATGATTAAGTATGTTAGGATATTTTAATTATTCAATAATTAACCACATTAATGATCGGCAGAATAGCAGTGTGGATTCAACCGGTCGACGCAACACATAGGTTAAATTTCTCAGCTGGTGTTTCAAAGTTTAAAATTTTTCTTGGTCGTTCATTTAGACGTCTTGCAACAGCATTAAGCTTGGCTTGTGATACCGTCGAAAGATCCATTCCTTTTGGGAGGTATTGCCTTAACAAACCATTGGTGTTTTCATTGGTTCCTCGTTGCCAGGGATTGTGTGGATCACAAAAGTATACACTTATGTCGGTTGCTAAAGTAAAGCGTTTATGGCCAGCCATTTCTTTTCCTCTGTCCCAAGTAAGTGACTTATAGAGTTCCTGCGGCAACTTTTGTGACTGCTTAATTAGTGCATTGATTACTGTCTCAGTATCTTTACCATCAACTTTAGCCAGCATCACATAGCGTGTATTTCGTTCAACTAGCGTGGCAACCTGACTATTGTGGCTGCCAAAAATTAGATCACCTTCCCAGTGTCCCGGCACAGCTCGGTCTTCCACTGAGGCTGGACGTTCTCGTATAGACACCGCGTTGGTAATTTGTCCATGGTCTGCGGTTTTTTGTGTATGGTGACGGGAACGTCGCATCACCCGAGTACGTCTCAAATGTTGTAAAAGTTCTTTTTTCAAGGCACCTCGCGCCTGAATGAACAGACTCTTATAGATTGTCTCATGTGACACGTGGTAACTCTCATCATCCAGATAGGTATGTTTGAGCCACCCAGAAATCTGTTGGGCTCAAACCCAGAAAGCCGCAAAATGTTGCAAAGACGCCTGTAGCACGCGGATAACGCGGCCTAGAGAGCTGGAGGAGAATTAACCAGGCCACGTTTATTATCAAATTAGGGCAATATTTATCCAATTATGCCGCTATATTCACCTTACCAACTTCTGACTCAATATCCCACAGCTCATCGTTATCAGAAAGATCATAATACCCGTTCAAGATTATATTTTCCCACGATGCTGGTGAGATCCTTTGGAGAAACCTAATTTGATCAGTATTGCCTGTCTTTATGCAATGCAATTTAAACGAAGACATGATCATTGCATTATAATAAACGATACAGTTCGCCAGCAAATTTGCACAACTGTTCCACATGTTCATTTCGTCTGGGCTTCTCCCTCGGAATTGATTGCCACCGAGTGCAGATAATGCACGTCTTAGCCCTTGAAATGATTCACCACGATTGAGTGACTCTTGAATCACTTGTCTCAGTTGTTTGTCATTTGCATAATCTAGAAGATGTAAACATTTTAAAACACGATTATACTCTGTTAGTGCGAGCATCGTGGAATTACATTTTTTGTAACTACACAGTTTCTTAACCAGTGTGGATTGTTGGACCGTTCGCATACCCAATGACAGCATGATTTTCACAATGTTATCCCATTCCGATTTTATCAATTTCCAATTGATTGGCTTAGCAAGTGAAAATATGGTTTCACTATCAAAGTTGACATTAAATTCAGCTAAAAATCGTTTTTTAAAACCTGCATATCGTGGCGTAAATTGATATCCGAAGGTATGCAGGATGGCATGATTGAATTGATTGGTTCCATGCGTGTCTGTCGAAACAATATTGGTTTTTAGATCAGACGTGTTATTGTATACAACATCAAACAAATGATGGCTTTCATGAGATCGTGCTGAAATAACTTTCCCTTGAGTCGCAAAATGTGAGGCTACCAACGTATAGACAATGGTCCCTTTTTTCTTACCATAGTATTTCGCTGCGTGACCCACTAACGGATTCCCATGTTTACACTCATATCGCTGACCATCAGCACTACTATGCGTTTCATTGTCGTTTAATCTGAAATCATTAAAGATGGGTAGACGTGTGGCCTGGCTGGTAATGGTGTCATTTGCCAGGCGCAACGCTTCTCCATGAAAGCAATCGTCTTCAATACGCTTGAGTACTTTATACTGTTGGTCCGACAATGCTGAAAATTTATGCGTACCTTGGAAAGTACCATTGGCAAGAAGGCAAGCTAACAAATTTTCGATGTTAACCACCGATTTTTTATAACGGTTAGATTTTGGTTTTAATTGTTCAAGAAAGTTTGTCTCTTTATCTACTCTACGAATCACATTCACAATTGTTTTTCGGTCAAAATGTGAGAAGAATTTTTCCGTCAATAGATCATCTTTCGCAGTAACGGCTTTAGACCACAATAATTTATCTGAATTTTGTTTCCGTTTTATGTATGAGTTTTTCCCTTCAATAATTTTGCCGCCAACTGATGTGATTTTATCGCGAAATAGGTTTTCCAGTGACATTAAGTGGTCGTCACCGCATTCGATCATCCAACCCAGGCCAATATTGTTCAAATTTTCCTTTCGTTGTCTCCAAGTTGAATCATTAACGAGATAATCGTCGAAATTTCGGTGTTCTAAGCTATTTTTAACGAAAACATCGCCATTTCGAATACCATGACAAATCAATCGATAGAGATAAAACTCGTTCCTGTTTTGAAGCACGCTTTGATTTTCTTCGTCATTTAGAACGGCATCTTTAAGGTATTTTTTCTCGCTTGTTTTCAGAAGGCGTCCATCAATTAATCCAAACTTTTTACTGGTTGTTATGGCCGTTTTTACCGTTTCAATGGACTGTTTTAGAATAGTGTTATTTCTACATCCAAAGTTCAGTGCTATTAGTAGCGGTCTAATATTTCTGATGACCTGATTAAAATGGTCATCAACATATTTCCACTGAAAAACATTTTTATCTGGTTTTACATTAGCCAGCTGTTGAGTAACCAATGTTAATTTATCTTGAGGAATAATGTTGAAAGCTTGATGACGTACGCTGCCAAAAGAAGTCGCATCTTTAATATTTTCATCAAGATAAAACTTCAAGAGATGCGGCACACTTTCAATACTATTCGATAACGCTAACGCCTGATTTTTCACACATTCATCACGATATTCTATGGATAGATCATTGAACTCTTTATATGATGCCAAGAATGATTGAGTCAAACTGTCATTTGATTGCCGAAAACGTGTAACAATAAAACATGTTAAGTAGATAAGGGCTTTATCCTTTTTCAATTCTCTCAGACGGTTTATATCATATTGCTGACATCGTGCAGCGAAATACCGGATGTTGCCTTCTGATAATTTGAGTTTGTCTATTACTCGATGTGCAACAGCTGATAATTCTGACAAAATCTGGTGTCGTTTTAATTCTCTCTTATTTTCACTAGGCTTACATGTCCTAGTTAATTTTTTGAGATCATTTAGGCGACTCTTTTTTTCAGTATTGTCGATAAGACACAGAAAAGGCAACTCATTCGTTAAATGTTTTTTCATCAGTCTAGCGAGTCGAGTTTCTTCTGTATTGATAGCTTTTGAAATGACTTTCTGCAACGTTGAATAACGTGGTATTGCCACGAGCTTTGATTTAAGGAAGTTAACGGCATCTTTGAATAGTTGAGTTTCATCTACATAGCACTTTGCTTTTGTAATTAAATGCGTTATCAAATCAATTTCAATGGAATTATCACAGTATTGATAATCAACGATATCAAATATTTTTTTGTAAAGACGACTTTTAGTGTAGCGTGCAATATTCTGCATTTTTTTGCTCGCAGTCGGATAATAACGTTCAACAAGATAGCGGTAATCAACTTCAATATCTTTCCAATTGTAGATTAAGCGTACGGGCTTTACTTTAAAATAGCCAAGTATCAGGAGAAAGTGAATCCGATTACGGTGCGAATGAAGACTTTTGACAGTATCAAGTTCTTCATCCGTAAATGTAAAAAAATAGTCGCGCTCATGTGAATCAAACTGGGGTACACTATAGACTTCCTGTACCTCAGGTAAAGAGAGAATTGAAAGACGTTTTCCTTGAGATGGCATGATTTCCTCCGAAAAAAGGGAGGATTGTATTAAATAATGCCTGGTTAAACATAACGCAAAAACTAGGTAATGCCGAGCTGATTAAATGTCCTCCAGCTCTGTAGGCTGCGTCATCTGTACGTTACAGCCATCTTTGCAACATTTTGCGGCTTTCTGGGTTTAAGCCCATGATACAAATTATAAGATAACTCAATTTCTAGTTTTTCATTAACTTCTTTTGAATTTCGTTAGATTTTAATTCTGTATATTGGTGAGAATTATATTCTATAAATTTATCAAGAGCATCTTCAATAGTTATGTCTGCGGGTCTCCGTTTAAAAAGAATTGAATCAAGTGTACCTATTTCTCTTGGTATTGTTAAAACTACACGTCCAATATAAGTCCTTGAAGATTTCGATACTTCAAATAATATTCGAGTAAGTATTTTTACATTGGGTTTGAATCCTTGTTCGTAAAATCCGCTTATCTCATATGTTCCGGCAGGTAACAATGCGAAAATTGGCACTTCTTCCCCGTTTGATTTTATTCGAATTGACCGATCTGAAGATGATAAGGCGTCACCTTCAATTGGAGTTACTTTTACATACCAATCAAGGTTTTCTAAGCTGCGAGGGAAAGTTGGATTGTCTTCTCTAAAACGTATTATCACAGACCCATATATTATTCCTTGTTCAGATGTCATCGATCTTAATTGTTCAGGACTATCTCGTAGCGGAGTAGCGCAACCGAATAAAATAGTTATATAGAATAGGAGTAATATCCGATAGATCATTTAAATAATTCCGTCACTGAAAATAAAGGGCTAACGTCTGCGTTGAAGGGCATGCCGTAGTGTTGGCCAAATTATGCTAGTTCAGCATAATTTGGACAGCGCGGAGGTATGTCCCTCTCAAACGCGTTTGTTAGGCGCGACATTGATCAATAGGCTAATATATCGTCGAATAGAAAGCATAATAAAACAAACAACAAGAATGGAGTAATCTAGTGCGCCAAATAAGGTTGAATGTTTCGAAGAATCATCTTTGTTAAAACTTAGCCAGTTTGTGCCATTTTTTAACTCTTCTTGATCTGTAATTCCATCTCCATCAAAATCTGAAAAGAAAGTTAGTTTATCCGGGATCAGAGTTACACCTTCGTCGTTCGCTCCCCAACAGACAACACCAGCGTCATCAATGGCACAACTATTCTGAAAACCAGCAGAAATGTACTTGGGATTATCAAGAGGAGGGACATCAAGCTCTCCATGTTGATTGTCTCCCCCCCAACAAAAAACTCCGACTTCGTCTAGCGCGCATAAGTGAGATCTACCCGCTACTATTTGCTGCGGGTTCATTAGTGTTGGTATCTCTAACTCTCCAAGAAGGTTAGATCCCCAGCAAATGACTTCGCTATTGTCGATGACACATGTGTTGAAAAACGATGTAACTAGTTGTGTGGGGCTTTCCAGAACAGGAACATTCATCTGTCCACGGTCTCTATTAGCAAAAGGATCAGAATAATCATTATTCTCTAGACCCCAACAACTGACTCCTTCATCACTAATTGCACAAGCATGCAATTCCCCAATACTTATCTTACGTGGATTTGATAAGGGTGGCACATTAAGTAAGCCATCGCTATTATTTCCCCAACACTTTACTTCGCCAGTGTCTATAGTACAAACCGTACCTCCCCCAACTGCTATCGATCTAGGATGTGAAAGTTTGGGAACATCAAGTTGCCCATATCTGTTAGAACCCCAACATTTTACTTTACTATTATCAATAACACAGGTAAAACCAAGGCCTGCGGCAACTTGAATTGGATTAGATAAATTAGGCAAATTTAATTGCCCTAAGTTATTTGAACCCCAACACGAGACTCCTGAGTCATATAATGCACAAGAATGAAAACTTCCTGTACTAACATGATATCTGGCTATAGTCGGCGACAAGTTATGTTTAATCTCGTCATTATCACTTACGCCATCTCTATCAGAGTCACTTATATTTGGTAGAGTAAGATTAATATATTCATCAATATTAGCTAAATCATCGTTATCATTATCGTCTAATGAGTCATCTTGTCCTACAACTAAACCATATTGTTCTTCCCATCTGTCATCCATTCCGTCCTCATCAACATCTGAAGCTAGAAGAGAATTGCATAATAGAAACATTCCGCTAGAAGCGATGAGGCTTACAATAAATTTATTTATTTTATTTTGCATAATCATTAATTCGCCTAACGTCGCCGTTAACCGGCATGCCGGAGTGGTGTTTGGTTTGTGCTATTTAAGCACAAGCCAAACACCGCGGAGGTATGTCCGAGTTAAACGGCCTTGTTGGACGAAGCCGCTGTCGCGGCAGATTAAACTAATTATCTTATGCACCGATCTCGATTTCACACACCCTGAATCCACAGCGCGTGTGGATTTAATCTCGAGGTCAATATTATGCACCCATCAGAACAATCCCGTTTCGATAAGTTGTACCAACAATATTTAGTCGCACTCAAGCTTCAAGGACTTCGTCCTAAAACAATTGATAGCTATAGTCGTGCCGTCCGAAAAATAGCTGAGTATTTTAATTGCTGCCCAGATACTTTAACAAAATCTCAATTGAAAACCTACTTTTCTCATCTGGTTGAAACGCGTTCCTGGAGCCTGGTAAAGATCGTTCGGAATGCCCTCCAGTTTTTCTACAAACATATCCTTGAAAAAGAGTGGGTCTGGGTGAATATTGTTAAGCCACCCAAAGTACAAACCTTACCCAATATACTCTCGCAAACAGAAGTCTCTCAACTGCTTAACGCAGTGAATAAACCGGTTTACCGAGTCTATCTGTTTGTCGTTTACAGTATGGGTTTACGATTAACCGAAGCCTTAACCTTACGGCCTGGCGATATTGATGCGGTACATCAACAAGTGCATATTCGGTGTTCCAAAGGCGGAAAAAGTCGCATGGTGCCATTGCCTGATCACACCTTGTGGGTGTGTCGAAAACATTGGCTGACACATCGTAATCCCTCGTTATTATTTCCTCGAAAAAAAGGATCTACAAATGATCAACAAAATACCACCGTCACAATTGATTGCGGCAGTGTTCAGAAAGCCATCAAACACGCGGTTGAAGCCTGTGGTATTTCGCGTTTAATCACCATTCGCAGTTTACGTCACAGTTATGCGACGCACCTGCTAGAGAAGGGCGTGGACCTGCGGGAAATTCAATCCATTATGGGGCATGAAAGCCCGAAGACGACAGAGCGCTATACTCACCTCACCAATGTCACTCAGCACAATGCACGTCAACAAATACAATCACTGATGAATGCAGTCAAGATTGACTGGGAGGATGAGTCATGATTTTACTCTCCTCAATCATTAGCGAATACCAGGACGCGTTACGCACAAAATATCATGACCGATTATTGCCGGGTCATCTTCGTGCATTAGGGGCAATGGTAAACTGTCGGACCGACGACAGTCTTTTTATGATCGCGCAGTGTCAACAATGCGATCATCAATCTTACCACCCCCATTCCTGCGGTCACCGGATGTGTCCTCATTGTCAGCACCACGAGGGCCAGCAATGGCTGGAACGACAACGGAAGAAATTATTGCCGGCCGATTATTTTATGATTACCTTTACGCTACCTGCGCAATTTCGATCACTCGCCTGGCATGATCAACGGCGCATCTATGCGTGGTTATTTAAAGTTGCCTGGGAAACGTTAAAAACATTTGGACTGAACGATAAAAGTTTACAGGGTAACATGGGTGCCACCGGCGTATTACATACGCATTCTCGTGCACTGGATTTTCACCCGCATGTGCATTTTATTGTACCGGCCGGTGCTGTCGATAGCCGCCATCGATTATGGCGAAAAAAAGAGGGCCGCTATCTTTTCAAAGAAAAGAATTTAGCGATGGTCTTTCGCGCAAAATGGTTTGATGAGATGAAAAAAGCCGGGATAAGCGTAGCTGAAAATATTCCTGTTAAGTGGAAGGTGAATTGTCAGCATGTCGGCCGCGGCGATAAAGCACTGACCTACTTAGGCAAGTATCTCTACCGCGGTGTTTTATCCGAAAAAAATATTATCATTCATCGAGAGGGAAACATCACTTTTCGTTATACTGACAATAAAAAGATGACGCAGACTCGCACACTACCCGCTGTCGATTTTTTATGGTTGCTTCTCAAACATGTATTGCCGCGCGGGTTTCGGCGAGCGCGGGATTATGGATTTTTACATGCAAATTGTAAACGGATGATTCAGCTCATCCAATACGCCTTGCACAGTACGCTTTCGCCCAGTGTACAACCAGTCACCAGTAGACCGAATTTTTGCTGCAGCAAATGCGGGAGTGCAATGAAGATCATTGCAACACGCGTCATGCACAGTACGATCTCATGGCCCTTACCCGTCTACACATAAGGTAAAAGTGAACAGTTGAGGTAAGATTATCGGCAACGACTTTATCACCCATGGATCATGAATCAATTATCAGTTGAAGCACTGAGGCTTGCTTATTGCCGACAAACGACAAAAATGGGGAAAAACAAAACAGAAATGATAAAAAAACGAATATAAGGAAATAAATTTGATATGAAAAATCAAATTCAGACTCATTTTACGTATGTGAATTTTTCAACTAAACGAAAATCAGCAACAAACGAAGACCTTTAAAAACATATTTTCTATATAAAGTAATCACAGTCAAATTGCCGGGCTTGTCCAACAATATGATAAGGTTGTGGTTCGCTTTGCTCACACAACCTATCCTTATTCGTTATGCGCTTTTGTACTCATTACTTAACTTTCTCTCATTGTTGCTATTTGATATATGTAATACAAGTGTATTTTTTATTTTAACTTCTGAGTGATTTGCATTGTTTTTTGAAAACCAAAACACTTCTTTAAGTGGCTCATTTTCATGCCATGTGGTTATAACTAATTTGTTAGCTGGTATTTCTTGGTATTTAAATTCACTCAAATTTGCATAATCTACAGAGTCGTCCCATGAACTACATTTATTTCCCCAGGCCATCATGTATAAGCAACCAGATTTTACTAACCACTCACTAACAATTGATTGCCACTCAGCTGAAACTACTTCTTCAATTACAACAACTACACGGAAAGGAGCCATTGAGGCTATTTCAGGTAATTCACTTCCTTGTTGTATTTGTATGTATTTCATTTTTTCGCATAACGTCCGCGTTGAAGGGCATGCCGTAGTGACGCCCATTTTATGCTAATCTAGCATAAAATGGGCAGCGCGGAGGTATGTCCCTTTCAAACGCGCTTGTTAGGGCAATTTTCCCTTTATCAGACAATTTTCATACAGTTCGGTATCTTTAGCTAAGCCACCTGATTGAATTGAGAATTCACCGGAACCAAAATAAAAAGATTTTGAGGAGCAAAGCTCTTCAGTATTCGTAACGACTAAACCGCCGAGAACCTCAAGCTCACTATCAGGAGATTGTATTTTAATTTTTATTTGATCGGCTAGAAGGCCATCATCGAGTACCACTTCGTCAATATACTCATATTTGATTGTATGCTCCTCACTGAAACTATCAGTAAAATTCACGGAACCGTTACATGACGAATTTGAATATTCTGCCATTTTAATTGTAATCGAATTGTCTGGCTTAAAATTGTATTCTGAACGAAACCATATATTGACGAGATTTCCATTTCCGTCATCAGCTTGTCTACATTCTTGTGTAATCCAACAACCTGAGAAACGATATTCATCATTCTCGCAGTTGTTACTAACCTCTGTGTTGCTTTCATGAATGCAACCAGAAAGAAATAGAGAAATAATTATTATTAATTTCTTCATAGTACTTTTATTTGTGCCCTAACGTCTTGCGTAACCTGACCTTTTAAGCTTGGTTTGGCTGTGCAACAATGGAGCGCAGCGAAATGCACAGCCAAACCAAGCTTAAAATGGTCAGAGTTTACGCAATTGTTATGTGTAGTCATCTCCCTACTATTTCCCAGATTTTTTATTCCCTATTTTCCCGGGCTTATCAAACTCCAATTCATTTTCTCCAACTTTCAATTTTAGGTTTGAAGCACTACCAAGTAAAGCTGACGCGAGTTCATCAGAAGGATGTAGAAGATTTTCGGACTCATCAGAACCAGAGTGAAATAAATTTCGAGTAACACTCTCAAGCAACACAGTAGGAATGGCTGAATCGGTTTCTTTTCTCCACTCGAGACAACTTTCGATCACCCAGTTTGCTCTATTTACATCAAGATAGAATTGTTGTAGTTGAAATTCCGAATTAGCGTGCTGTTCCGCCCATTGATTTTGCCATTTTATGTAAAATAATATTGTAGCAAGCAAACCAAATGAAAGCAGGGAAACCTTAACCCAAAGCCAATATTGATTTTGAGATACAACGTTCTCACCCGTAGCACTAGAAAAATTAAGCATGTAAATTTCAAATATTGTATAACCAAGCATTAATGAAATTGCAGCTATCATAATAACAATACCAATAAAGACTGGCTTTCTTTTATCTTCTGTGGCATCTGAAACACCGAATTTTTCGATTCGATTCTTTACATCAGAAAGCATTTTATTTCGAATTTCTCTTCTGGCATGAGTATTATCTCTATCATCGATAGCTTCTATTTTTTCTTTTAATACCTTTTCCTTAAAACGAAACTCTTCGATACGTTTAGCATTCTCTTCTTCGAGTTTTAATTCCTTAGCTTTAATACCTTCTTCTAATTCAGCACTTTTATTATCAAATTTAACTTCAATTGATGCCCTGAAATCTGAACTTTGACGAATTAGATCTTCATTTAATTTTTCCAAACGACTCAAAGTACTTTCATGAATTGACCATAAATCATTTTGTTCTTTTGAAACTCCAGATTCAATAGATCTTCCTGGATTGAACGCTTTCAATTCGCTGGTGATCAGCGCAACAATATCAAGTTTATCTAAATTGCTGACATCTCCTTTCTGAGCATTAAAACTCAACACTATTTCATCAAAAATTGGCGATTTTTCTTCGGGTTGATATTGACCGCCACGATAGTATGTGACCGTTAAACCTGATATTTTTAAGCTACAGGTTTCAACTAGTGTAGAGTTGTGTTCAATTAATGCTTGGAAATCTTGGTTTGATTCTGCTAGTAGATCAACATTACCAATATGACTAAATGCTAAAGCTGAAACATTAATACTAGTAACACCGTATTTTTCACCTAGCTTTCTAAAACACTCAATAATAGAACGATCAGGTAATCTAGGAATTTTTATTCTTTGAGGAGTACTCATGATTTTCTCCGTTAACTGAAATTCAAACTACACATAACGCCGCAATAAGGTGACCCTTTAAGTGGTGGTTGGCTTGTGTAAGAATGCAGCGATAGCGGAATGACACAAGGCAACCAGCGCTTAAATGGGTCACCTTGATTGTATTGTTATGTGAAATTTCCGTCACGCATTTTAAAGACCAACGAAATTACGACCACTTTAATACAGAAAAGCGGCCGTTTTCAACTATAAAGATGCAGGGTCTCTATTAGCGGTTCACATTATCGTTCTTTGATTGATCCGGGTTATCTCTTGCGTATTCGCGATTGTTTATTTTAACGACATGTGAATCTGGGTGTTTACCTTGCTTAATTTCCTTAACCACCTCTGATCGTTTAACATTTGGCCTATTTCCGACTTTATAAGTCTCATTTCGGCCGCCAGGTCCATCATTATTACCAACTATCTTAGACATCACTTTCTCCTTAAGAAAGTTTAGGGGGGGATTGACTTTCTCCAAAATTTCTCTATGCTTAAGAAGATAGGAGAACATTTAGAGAAAGTCAAGTGCTGACAGAGCTAGAAAAGAAAATTTTGAATTTTATTGGTGATTACCTCAGAGAGAATGAGGGGCGTTCTCCTACTCTTTCGGAAATTGGTAATGGATGTGGCGTCAAATCGGTGGGAACAATACATCGATACATTGCATCGATTGAGGAAAAGGGTTTTCTTGAAAAAGCTCGATCAGGTTGGCGGACTCTACTAGCACCAAATGAATTACCTTTTAAAGGAGTAATAGCTGCGGGGAAACCAATAGAAGCGGTAGAGCAGAATGAGTCTATAGACTTATCTTCACTATTGGTTCAACCAGATTGTTTCATCCTGAAAATAAAAGGTGACTCTATGATTGATAGCGGCATCCTTGATGGTGATCTAGTTGTAATTAGGCCTTCATCAGTTGCTCGGAATGGAGAAATAGTAGTTGCGCTCGTAGATAATGAAAACGCTTCATTGAAAGAATTCGAAAAGACTAGTGGTGGGAAAAAAATTAAACTAATCCCGCATAATGAAGATATGGATTTTCAGATTTATGATGCAGATAGGGTTCAAATTCAAGGAATTTTATCGAGTGTTATAAGGACGTACTAGCTTATATTCGCATGGTGTGAAAAATATTATTTTTGATTTCACATAACGTCGCAATTAAACGGGACACCGTAGTGGTGTTTGCAATGTGCTAGTTCGAGCACATTGCAAACAGCGCGGAGGTGGATCCGCTTTAAATTGCCTTGTTAGCTATTATTTACTATAAAATCAATGTTTAATCTAATGCCAAGCTGCTAATTGTTTTAAACAGATCTAATTCTTGAATACTCTTAAAAAAGCTTGTTTTATCTACAACCGTGACATCTGGTATATCAATAGCAGCTCTGATCAGATCTGTACTAGAATCATCCCTAACATATATTACATATTTATTGAATAAGAAATCAGTGTTTTCAATTGCTATAGAGTTCCAAATTACACCATCCGTAAAAATTATTTTATCTATTTTACCAAATGATATTGATATATTTTCGTTCTCTAATCCTCTATGTCTGTGGTAAATTATCGAATTATTAGTTATTTCGAGTTCATCCTTATTGAAAATTGATCCAATAGGATATTTAGCCTCAATTATACGAATAGAGTGTGTACTAAAGACCACTTGTTCTTTATCGTTACTAAATATTTCATAAACTTCACCAAATACTAAATAACAAATATAAAAAAGCACTGCAAAAACCAGAAGAAATGGCAATATCTTTTCACCGAAGTAGTCTAAGTATTTGTCCATTATTTCTTTCATATAGCCAAATTCATAAAAACTTATATTCCTGTCTAATGAATAATATTATTTTGTAGCTAACGCCGCCATAAGGGGTTTTTGTGAGTGGTGGTTGATTTGTGGCAAAGTGGAGCGAAGCGGAATGCCACAAATTGGCCAGCGCTTACAAAAATCCCATTGATGGTTTTGTTAGGTGAAAATTAGAATTATTTTCCATCTCCGCCAAAAAGGGACTTGGCTGTGTAATAAAATCTGTCAGTCACTTCTTGTACAGCGAAGCCTGCTAAGATACAAATGCCTAGAACCCAAAAACCAGTTAATTCACCTGGGGAATTGATGTTTAGTAACGAGGTTTTAGATAGAACAACTATCGTTACACCAAGCCCAACTCCCATAATAGGGCGAAGATAGTACCAATGCCACCAAGCATCCATATCTAAATCTTTTTGGATGCAAGCATGATATACCATACTTGATAGAGATCTAATCATCGTCCCCAGTGCACCACCGATGCTACCTAATGTTAGAATCAAATAAAAAATATTACTTACCTCTTTGTTTGAAATGAACGCTAGCTCATCAATTGATGAAGCATAAGAGGGAGAAATTACTTTATCTTGTGGGTATAAAGTTAAGAGAGTGAATTTGTCTTCTTTAGATATCGGTTTAGTGGCGGATAGCGTTTGCTTGTTTCTATCGTAGTAGAACCAAATCGGGCCAGATCTTAATTCGATAGCCTCAGTATTAGCGAACGGTACATTAAAATCCTTTTTCAATTCAGAATTTAGTTTATTCAGATTTATGAAGTAACATGCTATTAAGGCTACTGTGATTAGGCATAATATGAGTGCATGTACTATATCTGGTAGTTTCATATCCGAACGTCCGGTTCAAAAAACAATTCACTAAAATCCTTTTTCTTTGCTGAAAAATTACTGTTACATAGGATCCAATCTTTGGTTACACCATCAAGTTTCATGTCATACTTGTTTGAATAGTGTACAAGTCGAAACCAGAGCACCTCGAGTCTTGTCAAGGAGCTGTGATTAGAAATGGGTTCGTTGGGGTAATCAAATCTAACCGCTCTTAGAACTCTTTTTTCTATATCTCTTAATCCATTTTCCGGATTAAATATTTTGGCGGTATTTAAATCAATAGCAATTGCGTTTGCGGTAAAATCAAACTGGTTTAAAACATCAATTATGTCCCGGCACTTCCAAAGCCCATTATAAAACTCGTTTATCCAAATCAAGTCGCAATATACGCTAGTTTCTTCTTTCGGGAACCAGCGAGGGGAGCCGAAGGGACCATATACGATATTTCCATAGTTTGATAAATGGTTCAAGACCTTTTCTTTATCTGATGACTTGATAAAAAAATCGAAGTCTTTGATGGTATTTTGACCAATTAGTGTATTTCTTATCGAGCCACCGGCTAAATATAAATCTGTGTTTTTGAAATCCAGAAGGGTGTGTATAGGGCCATATCCGGGCCATTTATTAAGCTCAGAATATAGTTTTTCGATCTTGAGATTTAAGGTCATTTGGGCCTATGGGCATTAATTGAACCATAATTGTACATTTTTGGCATTGACAATGAAATGCTTTTGAATTTTTGTTTTTTTTTCACCTAACGCCCTGGGTAAGCTGACCATTGAAGCGGGGCAAGGATTGTGGCATTCGCCACAAACGCAGCCACGCGGAAATGGGTCGGCTTGACCCTTTTGTTATGCGCAGCATACTCGAACAAGACCACTAGACTTAAATTCAAAACCTAAACTTACCTATTAAATATTATTTTGGTAGTACGACCGCACAAAACTGATATTTAATGCCATAGCATCCTGTTAGCACAAATTATAGTTGAATAAGGCACGACAAAAAATAAGAGCAACGTGGATTTAGGCGAATTATTGCGTGTTAATTAACCGCTTAACCAACTTATTACCACCATCGTCTGCACGTAATCCCTTGAGTGTGTAATTGTTGATCAATATTAATTCAGCCGATAAACCAAAATGTATCATAGAAGCGATGTGTCAAACTCAAAGACTTTGAGCGAAACTGGCTGATTTGAGACAAACAGAGAAAATAATGCTTGTAAATGCCCAATGAGAATTCAAAGAATATGTTGCATTATTTTAAAGAATTTACTTTACCGCATAACGCTGCGTTAATGGGCCTTTGTAAGTGCTGCTTGGTCTGTGGTAAAATGAGCGTTAGCGAATCACAGGCCAAGTAGCGCTTACAAAGGTCCCGTTGAACGTTTTGTTAGGCGAATTGTTATAAGCAGGAAGATACTGTATAAAGAAACAAATTTTTGTTTTCATTAAAAAATCCAGCTGAATTAGAAAATGTATTTGCATCTGAATATACAGTAACTGGTCCTGATTTGGGTGATATTATCCCCTTTTCTATATATACTAACGCTGTTCCTAGAGAATTGGTTGCCAGATTGGAAGCATAAGAAGGGGTCTTTCTAATACCTCCTGGATAATTTTGAGAAAAACTAACTATATTTCCAAAGGAGCCGCTTGTAATTGGGTTATTAATGTTTGTTGTAACATTAACCATTTCCTTGCCAAATTTAGTTCCGACTATATTCATATTAAATGCTGAAATCAAATTATTATTTGCTCTAGGAGTTTCATTGCCGCCAAAACTGTCATTGTCAGCCATTAATATTGCACAACCTCCTTCTCTTACAAATGAGTAAAGTGATTCAATTTCTTTTGTTATTAAGGGAGTAGAATGGGAAGTATTGGCCTTTGCTGATGTTAGTATTAAAATATCAATTCCATTGAGAAATTCTCTACCTAAAGTATTGCTTGACATAAATAGTATGTTTGAAAAATTTTCCACAAGAGAGAGTCTAGCTTTATCGAATGCTTGCCCATCTGTAAAAGAATATTCTCCACTCCTTAATACGTCAAATCCACCAACAATAATATTTTTTCCTTCTAAGGTAGGTAAACTATTATTAGGATTATGCGCTTTTTCGGGCATTTCTTTAATTTTTGCAGGTTCAGCGGTTTCAATATTAATATCTATAGATGGCGGGTCCTTTTTAGTGTTCGGAGTTCTTAAGTCTATTGAAGGAGAGTTTATGATGGTAATATTATTTTCTGAAGATTCCTTTGTAGGAGAAGTGTTAAGAATTGCGATGGTACCGGTAATGGCCATTGCGGCAGTGCCAATCGCAGTAATCCATGCTGCTTTATTGCTCACAATATTTTCCTTTTAAAATTGAATTGGTACATCGCCTAACGTCGCAATTAATCGGGACACCGTAGTGTTGTTTACCATGTGCTAGCGTAGCGATGAGCACATGGTGAACAACGCGGAGGTGGATCCGAATTAAATTGCCTTGTTAGCTTTTTGAAATTAAATAAAATAGCAGAAAAGAAAGCAGAGAGGAAGCCAATAAGGTGTAGTAAACTATTGGTTGCCAACTATCAAATTCAGCTTTGGCCTCGTAATCCACTTCATATAAATAAAAAGATATTTCAACATCATTATTGTTGGTTAAGTTACATATGTTTCTATAAGCTGTAACAGCAGTACCTTGCCAACCATGTTTGACTTTATGCCATCGTCGATCCCAAATGCAGAATATCAACATAAATACAAGCAATGTCGACGAAATTATAACTTGGGCTATATATTCGTTTAGATTTACACCTAAGGCGATTAGGCCTGCAAAGATTACCAGGCAGTAATTCATGTTTCTTTGGCGATACATGTCAGCATGATTTACTTTTGCTTCTGCTTTATTAAACAAAAGAGTTAAAGTTTCAATTCTTCTATTAATATCGACAGATGCTTTAAGTGTAATAGAAGTATTTTTTTCTGCATCTTCAGCCATAAAAAGTCCTTTTATAGAGCTAACGCCGCAAATAACGTGGCGGCGGAAGCGTGGTTTAATTGTGCAATAATTGAGTGAAACGAAATGCACGATTAAACCACGCTTTCGACGATCACCGTTAATTTGACTTGTTATGTGGCATTAACG
>Ga0316207_10001587_pt1 | contig 27041 bp, 25 predicted proteins | sample 6weekpyrite_MG_FD_204943 | JGI IMG/M metagenome (GOLD analysis project Ga0316207, IMG submission 204943) | Microbial mat bacterial communities from mineral coupon in-situ incubated in ocean water Damariscotta River, Maine, United States -... | ecosystem: Environmental > Aquatic > Marine >... | reverse complement strand
GGCGGGTCAACCGCCAAACGCCATTGACGATTCGGCTTAATTTCAGGGTACAAACCGCGCATTAATTACTCCGCCTTATTTGGAATGCCAATCACAGAAGCGATACCCGCTAAAACTAAACCGAGCAAAATCAACACCGGTCCAATGCCTGTCCCCAACACAGTAAATGCCCATCCCATATCGAATACAACACCCAAATACAAAACACCTGAGTGCAACAAAGTACCGACTATAAAAATCGCACTGATGACTTGTTTAAAACGTACACCAATTGTCAGTACTAACAACACCAAACCCACCACAATATTCAACATCGCTTCAAGATTACCGTGCGCATGTGGCCCACCTTTAATGGCCGTATTAGGCGCCAGTGAATTCAATTGCGCATTCAATGCAAGTAAGGCTTTTGCATTAGCACGTGCAATCTCACCATCAGTCATGGGCTCGAGTGTCTCCTGATTCTCAAAGCCACTGTCTGCGGCCAATTGCAGTGGTGCCATCGCCGCCTGCTTACCCTGTTGGGCAGTGCTGATATCGGGTAGGTTATTCACCATAACCGGCCCCAATGCTGCGGTTAGCACCAAATAGAAAAACCCGAACATAATATTGCATTTGCCTGTCATTTTACTCTCCTTGTTTTATTGTTAGCTATTCAAGTAGTTATGATTTTTTAATGCTTATGTATTACAAACAAACCTGCTATTTGTACTGAAATATCCTACACGAGTCTCAGTAAACCCTGACAGTAACTCTGCACTTATTCAACCATAATTCATAGCGTCAATCTCCTTCCAAAAGAGTGACATTTTTTCCAACCCGGCCCCAGTGGCCGGTTTTTTTTTGCCGCGAACCATCGGAGATGGTTGCGGTACTCGCAATGAAGCTCGAAGAGATTCTGCGAGTGGTGAACTTCCTAGCCACAGAAGCAAAGGAGACAGCAAGTAACCCAATGACACACGAACTGCTTAAGAAAATTCATCTCTAGTACAAAAGCCATCACTATTGCCTTCTCTCCTTAGAGGTTCGCTATCACTGCACCAATGCGTCGATAAGACAATAGTGATGACTTTTAGATGAAGTTGGGTCTGAATAAACCAGCTAAAGGCAATATCTACAATGATTACTGGCTCAAAGAAGCCTAATAAGGATTATTTGAGTAAACGCGCAGCGGTTCTATGCCCGCCCCGTCAGTCATTGATTAATTCAAGCAAAGGCACAATGAAGCTCTAAGAGATTCCGCGAATGGGATTCATTAGTAATTAGAAAGTAATTAGGGTCAGACTCGAATAAATTAAAATCATCGAATATAAAAATAATTCGAGTCTGACCCTAATTTATTTTTTACGCTGCAAGCAATGCAGCCATTTTATCCAGTTCAGAGGAATGTTCAGAAAATATTGTTTCAATCACCGAGTCGACTGTTGCTTGAGTTAAACCCAGTGCCTCAAGAATTTTGTCATCAATATCAACATTAGTTTCATCACCAATATTCATATTGGCCATAATTCGGTTCGCCAGTTGTATTAACAAAACATCTTGCTGGAATTCACCTTCATATTGATCGTCATGATGATGACGCATCACCTGTATCACCTTCTCGGGTAAATCCCAACGCCGCATTAATTCAGCACCCACTTCAGTATGGGTTAAACCATAGACTTTTTGTTCCAGCTCTATAATTTCACTATCCGGGCTTGCCTCAACTTCCCTTGATAAAGCAAGGAATTCATCAGGAAAACAATGCGCCATGATCATAAAACCAATATTATGTAGCAAACCAGTCAAATACGCTGTTCCAGGCTTCATATTAAAACGCACTGGCATCGCACGCGCTAATGCCTCGCTCAGTGCCGCAGAATAAACCGAATGCTGCCAAAGATTTTTTGCACTCAATTTACCTTCTGTTGGGTTACGAAAAACTTTACCTGCCGCCATACCTAGTGACATATTCGTCACCATGTCCATGCCGAGTATTGAAAAGATCGCATCCTTAACGGAATTAATTTCTCCCTTAAAACCATACCAGGGAGATCGCGCGTAATGCATAACCTGAGTAACAATAGCCGGATCCGTTTCAACCACGGCCGCAATATCTTCAGGCATAGTTTCAGGATCACGACTCATATTAAGTAATTTTGAAGCAATCTCCGGCATCGCTGGCAGCGTCTCAAGCTTGGCAATTTTTTCGCGCATCAACCTGGCTTTACTGGAGGTCCCGACGCTCTTGATAGCGACATCCCCCATGAGTTCTACAGCCATACTAATAACATGTGGTGATGTCTGCAGAGCCATAAAATCAGTCCCTGACATTTTTAACATACCAACACCACTGCCATCGGGAAGATAAAGTGCCTCATTTTTAAGCAACTCGGCATCAATAAAACACTCTAAATCAAATAGGGCTGATAGAGGAGGAATGGACTTGTTATCTAAACCGCTAAATAAGGCGGAATATTCTTCTGGCCACGCCATCTCAAGTTCACGACCTATTTCAGTTTTAATACTGGAAAAATCCAGATGACAACCTAAAGGCAAAATAGTGAGCACATAGCCCTGGTTATCACGTAATAATTGTGAACGTGCAATTTGATGGAATGGAATAAATAATTGCTCAGCAACCGCTTCCAGAGTAAGCGAGGCTTGGTGTGTCAGCGATTCACAACTGATAGCACGATCAGTCAAAAACTCACGAATAAATATCGGGTCAATTTTTGCTGATTTTAACTCTTTGATATTATTCATATTTTTTATTTAGCTACAAGGCCACCTGCGTACGTCCATGCGATTTAACATCCTGTAAGACTATATCGGTAGCTTAAATAAAACCTTAAGGGCTCATATCTTTTAATTTTTAGCGAAATATATAAGGCCGATAATAAATAACACCATAATCCCTAAAGGGAATAGCACGCCTGCCCAATCTGACTTGGCCTCACGACTACGTTTGAAGGTTTCTTTTATACCGGGCCGGAACATGAAAATAATTCCGACTGCCAATACGCCTAATAAGAGCTTTTCCCAGAGCGCCATGTCTGCCATGTATAATCCTCAGCAATGAATAAAATTGTATGGCTATAATAACCACCTAAATTGATAGAAGGCACCCCTACAAAATGAAAATGACTGGTCATCTGCAAAAAATGCAGACCAAACTCGAATCACCTGTTCGTTATTTCATGCCACTGGATGATCATCTTGAACCCATGAATGACCACATTGGACACAGCATTAGCCTTCAAGCAACCGGCAACATTCACTGCATTGCCTGTGGCCGCAAAACAAACAAAAGTTATAGTCAGGGGCACTGCTTTCCCTGCATGAAAAGCCTACCACAGTGCGATATGTGTATTATGAAACCGGAAACATGTCATTACGATCAAGGTACTTGCCGCGATGCTGCCTGGGGTGATGAACACTGCATGAAACCGCATCACGTTTATTTGGCTAATTCCTCAGGTATCAAAGTAGGCATCAGCCGCCAGCTCCCAACCCGCTGGATCGATCAAGGGGCAAGCGAGGGATTGGCCATTATGCAAGTGAGCCATCGCCGCTTATCCGGTCTGGTGGAGGTTATTATCAAAAACCATGTCAGTGACCGCACAGACTGGCGTAAAATGCTCAAAGGTGTACCGGATAATATTGATCTGGCTACTCGTCGTGACGAGCTTTTCGCTGCCTGTGAAGATGAATTAGCCGCCCTGGAAGCTGAATATGGCAATGATGCCATAGTAAAACTTGATGACTCCGCAAGCACCAACATTGAATATCCTGTTATTGACTACCCAAGCAAGGTGAGCTCACTGAACTTTGATAAAACACCTCATATCACCGGCGTTTTACAGGGAATTAAGGGGCAATACCTCATTTTAGATTCTGGGGTGCTGAATATCCGTAAATTCAGTGGCTATGAAATTGAATTTGAAGCCTAAACTGTCAATCTTGTATTCACCACCTATACTTATAGCTGGGGATGTTTAGTAACACTTAGATAACACATGCAAAACAATGATTTAGCCAATATGCCGAATAACCGTGTATTTCCGCGCATTAACGCGAAATGCCCGGTTATGCATCGTTCAGATGAATCAGAACGATGGAGTGTCGGCCTGCTGATTAATTTTTCTGCAACAGGCATGTTGTTTACGTCTGCCCGTGCACTTGAGGTTAATGCAAACATCAGCGTCCGTCTGGAGCGAGGCCGTAATTTGGTGATCCCTGCACTCAGTGGTTCAGGTAAGATTATTCGTTGTACAAAACTGGAAACAAATAAGTACGAAATTGCCTGTAAGCTAACTAAAATCAATCCACCTGAAACCGGCGATTAATCCAGACTTAACTGACTGGTATCAATATTAGCGTCCGGCACCGATTTTGACTCAACCAGGGTCGCCCCCGCTTCATCCATACTCAGTTCACTTAAATCAAATTCAGCTTCAAGAAACTCTTCCGGTTCGGCCAATGTAATCCCCACCTCGGCCATATCTATTCCACTGGTGTCGATGTTGGCATCGGGCACTGGTTCAGATTCAACCAAAGTAATCCCTACCTCGGCCATATCGATATCACCGGTATCAATGTTGGCATTGGGCACTGGCTCAGATTCAACCAAAGTAATCCCCACCTCGGCCATGTCCATATCACCGGTATCAATATTCGCGTCAGCAACCTCGGTATGTTCACCAATCTGGCTACCGGGATCAGCTACCGTCATGCCTGTTTCATCTACTTGCGGCGTGCTAGCTTGCGTTACGGCCGGTTTAACTTTTTCTGCTGAAGGAATTTGTGGCGACGCAGCGGTATCTTCTATTTCACACAGCGCGCCTGCTCGTTGCAAGGTGGTTTTATATCGTTCTGCGGTAACTTGATCGATGTCTTTTTTTAATACTAAACGTTGGCCTGAAAAGAGTTTTTCAATCCGGTCGCTGGGTAAACTAAACACACGCGCAACATTACTTTTGACCATGTCGATGTCCGCATGCTCAAGAATCTTGCCGCTAAAAATTACCTGATAATTGCCTTTAGCCATGCCTTATCCCCAGACTGATACTAGGAATAATAGACCTGCAAATGAGGTTCAGCAATAAAATTAGGCGTCTATTTCTTCGTTTAGAGAATTAACAATATTATTTGCTGCAATTTGTAGATTTTCCATTAAGTCCGCATCTTTCTTTATAACGTAACTAGGATCTATTTTACGGCCGTGACTAGGCACTTTTCCAGACGTTAACAAAACAGTGGGAATATCTTTATTGCGATTGCTCGACATACGCAAGGCGCTAATAATAGGTAGGCCTTGTAAATCGGACACTTCCATATTGGTGACAAGAATATCAAAAGGTTCTTTTAACAACTGGCCTAATGCATCATATCCATTGGTCGCAACATCAAATTTAACTGGAAATTTCTCAAAGGCGCTGGCAACGATTTTACGATGTAAAACGCTCGCCATAATCAACAAACCTTTATATTCATATTCACTGCCTTTGCCACTTAAACGGTCTAGTTCAGCTTCAACTTCATCGAAGTCTTCGACCATACCGTTAATAAGATCTAAGGTGGTACGAAGCAAATCAATAAAATTTAAAATACTTTCAATAAACTTATCGTCAATTAAATCCTGATTACCCTCAACTTCAATAACCTTATCTTCTAAAACATGACAAATAGAAGAAATAATATGCAGCCCGTGAGTACCCGCACTGCCTTTTATACTATGAATATGACGATAAATATTTTGATAATCTTCAGTGAAGGTATCTGTTGTTTTCAGTGTGAGAACGATTTGTTCAACTTCTTCAAGGCGTGCAGGCAATTCAGCAACATAGCTGAGACGTAATTCGACGAGCATCTTTTCAATATCAATACTGCCGCTACCCAAATTGCTTTGCATTCTAATTCCTGCCATCAATCACGCGCCATAATATGGCGCATCGCTGCGTAGGTTATCGGCGAGCAGTACAGCAACTTAAATTTCGCTAGAAGCTTTAATTCCAAAATTCATTCCCACCGATAGCCTTTCATAATTACTTTTATTTTCAGTGACTTCATGAGGTACATCAGGGGGGAAAAAGACAAATTGACCGGCCTGTGGCGTGATTTTGATCACTTCTGATTCAATATTAAGCAGCAAGTCACCACAATCTTTAGGGGTATCAATGTAATACACAGCCGAAAGACACTCATCATCATCATCATGACTATGTAATTGTGTCACCTGTCCTGGCAACATCAGATTAAACCAGAAACCACTTTTAAGTTGATGCGTTGTATTTAGAATTTGACGAGCAAAATCTTGTGCCCGATCCATCACGGTTTGCATGGCGGGCACCTTGCTCAAATCCAGATACATGTTCTCATAGCGGCCCTCGAAATAATGGCTACGCCGAACTGCATCGGTCTCTCTGTATTGGTTAAATTGCTGAATAATCGCTGCGTTAATTGTTACATAATTAGGTAACTCACGAACGCTGACCTTATCATGACGCATGACTAGCCTATGACCTTAACCAGTATTGTCTTGGCAATAAATCCCACGAACCCTAATCCCAGGGCAATAAACAACACCATAAAACCATAACGACCCGCCTTTGAGGCTTCACCCATGCGGTAGATAATGTAAAGCATATACAAAATCAGCCCAGTGCAGCCAATAATCAAGGAATAATGTTCAAAGGTTTCAATTGTCATGAGATTGCTCAAAAGATATCTGAGCCCATGATAACATTATTAGAGTTTGCTAATATTAAAAAAATACCTTCAAACCCTATGAATATAATGGTTTTAATAGATAGTCTTATGTAATCGGCGTTGAAACGACACGATTACGCCCACCACGTTTACCTGCATAGAGCACTTCATCTGCATGTTTAATACAGGTATCGACATCACAGCTGCCATCGTAAATTGTCACCCCAAATGTCATGGTGACTGAAAATTGATTGCCCTTATACTCATAGGAGGTATTTGCGAGTGTCTCGCGTAATTTTTCAATCGCCTGAATCCCACCTTCCATTTCAGTTTCTGGCAACATAATTAAAAATTCTTCACCCCCCCAGCGTGCAACGACATCTTGCTGGCGTAAAGAGTGCTTCATAAGCAGTGAGACTTGTTGCAAAACGTAATCACCACAATCATGGCCATAGTTATCATTAAATTGTTTGAAGTGATCAATGTCAGTAATAACTAACAAAAAATTTTTCTTATCTCGTTGAAACCGAACCACCTCTTGATCAATCAATTCCAGCATTTTGCGGCGGTTAAACAATTTCGTCAGGGTATCGGTTGTTGCGAGTAATTCCATTTGCTGTTCGGCGCGAATCGATGCGACACGAAAAAAATAACCCAGTATGCCAAACGCTAAAAAGTTCACCGCAATATTCATACTATGCAGTCCCTCAAGCACATAAACCGGTATCGTTATGACAAAATCTGGCTGGTGGGTATAAAAATAAAACCACACATAGCCAATAAACAACAGCAAGCCTTCGACTATAATGATCGGCGTTTTTTGATGGTGATTGATAAAAATAAATAGCACCACCGAAAGAAAATAATAATGGAAGCCACTTTCCCAACCTAAAAAGTAGGTGGCTAAAAGCGCATGAGTCACTGATTCAATTGCACATATTACGATTGCCTGAACATGATGGCCGGCGCGATTAAGAAAATAACCGAGTACCCATAAAATCGCGCTGAAAACGTTAAATATTGCCAGCTCTAACACACCTACCCAATAAAAAAGCGGTATAAATAAGCTGTGTGCACCAAAACCCAAATAACAGAGGTAATTCAGGGCGACGTAAAGGCGGTAATTATCACGACTAATTTCAGCCGCCTTAAACGTATCCAAAGTTACTATCATCGCCACCTATCCCCTTATTATTGCTGACATTGAACCACGAAAAGAATCTATTGTCTTATTAATAGTCGTATTATTTCAGATGAAAGGATGAGGTCGTGTATGTTCACCAGGCAAAATAACCCGATAATCAAACTAGTAACAGGCGTATTGCTACTATTAAGCGCAAGTTTCGTCAGTGCCGGCCCGCTCACCAATCTGGAAGGTAATCCTGCCAGTATTAGCGATTATAGCGGCAAAGGAAAGTGGCTCGTGGTGATGTTCTGGGCAGCTGACTGTCATATCTGTAATAAAGAAGCTCACCAGTATGTGGATATGCAGGCACGTCACAAGGACGGCAATATCAGCGTACTTGGGATTACCACTGACGGGCTATCTAACAAGGCAGCAGCTAAAGCCTTTGTTGAAGAACACAAATTAAATTTCCCTAACCTGATTGGCTCACTCGAAGACATTGCCGGCATGTACTACGATCTGACCGGCAACCAGTGGATTGGTACGCCGACCTTTTTTATCTATACACCTGAAGGTAAATTGCGTATTGCAGATGCTGGCGCTATTCCTGCAAAAATTATTGAAGATTTTATTGCAGAAAATTCAGTTGCCAGCGCAGAATAAAAGCTCTGTCTAAGTATCGTAACCCAAATTAGGTGATAACCAGCGCTCAGCCTCGCTCGTCGTCATACCCTTACGCTGCGCATATTCTTCAACCTGATCGCGATTGATCTTACTCACGGCAAAATAACTTGCCTCAGGATGTGCATAGTAAATACCACTCACTGAAGCCGTCGGTAACATGGCCTTTGATTCGGTTAATGTCATACCAGCCGTGTTTTGTGCATCGAGTAACTGCCACAGAATATCTTTTTCTGTGTGATCCGGACTGGCTGGATAACCGGCTGCCGGACGAATACCTTTGTAGCTTTCCTTGATCAGCTCAGAATTTGATAATGACTCATCTGCCGCGTAAGCCCAGAATTCTTTTCTCACTCGTAAATGCATACGCTCGGCAAATGCCTCGGCCAAACGATCTGCGAGTGCTTTTAACATAATCGAATTATAGTCATCATGATCAGCTTCAAATTCGGCGATCTTGGTATCGATGCCAATTCCTGCCGTGACAGCAAAACCACCAATATAATCAGCTAAACCAGTACTTTTGGGTGCAATAAAATCAGTTAAACACAGGTTCGGTTTACCCGGTGGTTTTTCCTGTTGCTGACGAAGATTATGCAAAACAGTTTTAACTTTACTGCGTGTGTTATCTGTATAGATTTCGATATCATCCTCGACGGCATTAGCCGGGAACAGACCAATCACCGCACGTGCGCCGAGCCACTTCTCGCTAATAATTTTATCTAACATGGCTTGTGCATCATCGAAGAGTTTTTTCGCCTCAGCACCTTTGTCTGGATCATCAAAGATTTTTGGATAACGACCTTTTAATTCCCAGGTATGGAAAAAAGGCGTCCAGTCAATATAGTCACGCAATTCTGATAATGAATAATCTTTAAATATCTTTAAACCGGTAAATTCAGGCTCAACTGGCTGGTAATTATCCCAATCTATCGCAACTTTATTTTTTCTCGCCTGCTCCATGTTTAACCATTTAATCTGCGCCCGACGTCCAGCATGATTAACACGAACCGTTTCATATTCTTGTTTTAATGATTCGACAAAATCATTTTTTAAATCTTCACTAATCAGGTTTTGTGCAACACCCACAGCACGCGAGGCATCCTTCACCCAAACAGTGGGATGCTCATAATTCTTGTCAATCTTAACTGCCGTATGCGCCTTTGATGTTGTTGCACCACCGACCATCATGGGGATTTCAAAACCACCACGCTGCATTTCTTTCGCCATATGCACCATTTCATCAAGCGATGGCGTAATCAACCCACTTAATCCAATAATGTCTACGTCATGTTCTTTTGCCGCTTCAATGATCTTGTTCGCGGGTACCATTACACCCAGATCGACGACCTCAAAATTATTACACTGCAACACAACCGCAACGATATTTTTACCAATGTCATGCACATCACCTTTGACCGTCGCCATAAGAATCTTGCCATTGGATTGTGCGCCTTCTGACTTCCCAGCTTCAATAAACGGTAATAAATGTGCTACGGCTTTTTTCATGACTCGCGCCGATTTAACAACCTGTGGCAAAAACATTTTACCGTCACCAAACAGGTCACCGACGACGTTCATACCATCCATCAATGGGCCTTCAATAACCTGAATTGGCTCATCAAATTGCAAACGTGCTTCTTCTGTGTCGTCAACAATAAAGGTATCTATTCCCTTCACCATGGCATGGGCGATACGCTCAGCAACAGATTGTTCGCGCCATGAAAGATCTTCTTCTTTTTTGGCGCTACTGCCATCACCCTTATAGGTGTCTGCAATATCCAGTAATCGCTCAGTAGCATCATCGCGACGATTTAAAACGACATCTTCAACCGCTTCTCGTAGTTCTTCTGGCAAATCATCGTAAATTGCTAACTGACCGGCATTCACAATGCCCATGTCCATGCCGGCTTTAATTGCGTGATATAAAAATGCCGCATGAATGGCTTCACGTACCGGATTATTACCACGAAAAGAAAATGACACATTCGATACGCCACCACTGACCATCGCATGTGGCAGCGTGTTTTTGATTTCACGTGTGGCTTCAATAAAATCGACACCGTAATTATTATGTTCTTCAATGCCAGTGGCGACAGCAAAAATATTCGGATCAAAAATAATATCTTCCGGCGGGAACCCAACTTGTTCTGTTAAGACTTTGTATGCACGCGTACATATTTCTACTTTTCTTGCTTGTGTATCTGCCTGCCCTTCTTCATCAAAAGCCATGACGATAATCGCCGCGCCATAGCGCCGGCAAAGCTGTGCCTGCTTAATAAAGTTTTCCTCGCCCTCTTTCATTGAGATCGAGTTAACAACACCCTTACCCTGTATACATTTTAAACCGGCTTCAATAATCGGCCACTTCGAGGAATCGATCATGACAGGTACACGAGAAATATCAGGTTCGCCAGCAATTAAATTCAGGAATGTCACCATGGCATTTTCGCCATCTAACATACCTTCATCCATATTGATGTCGATAACCTGTGCACCATTCTCTACTTGCTCGCGCGCAACACTCAGAGCTTCGTCATATTGCTCCTCAAGTATTAAACGTTTGAATTTGGCAGAACCGGTAACATTGGTGCGCTCACCTACATTTACGAATAAAGAATCTTCCGTAATATTGCACGGTTCAAGACCACTTAGGCGAGTTGTAAAATTATTTTCTTTTGGCTGACGAGGTGGGTGCTTGGCAACCGCTTCAGCTATCGCGGTAATATGCGCTGGCGTAGTACCACAACAGCCGCCAATAATATTCAGGAAACCATTTTTAGCCCACTCTTCAATTTCAGCGGCCATTTCTGCAGGCGTTTCATCATACTCACCAAATTCATTTGGCAATCCTGCATTGGGGTGAGTGTTGATATGACAATTGGCAATGCCGGCAATTTCTTCTACATACTGCCGTAATTCTTTTGCACCTAATGCACAGTTAAAACCAAAACTAATCGGCTCTACATGACGTAAGGAATTCCAGAATGCTTCAGCCGTTTGACCGGACAAAGTACGCCCGGATGCATCAGTAATCGTTCCGGAAATCATCACGGGTAATTTGACATTATGCTCATCAAAATATTCTTCAATGGCAAACAATGCCGCTTTTGCATTCAATGTATCAAAAATCGTTTCAACCAGAATAATATCGGCACCACCATCCACCAGTCCGCGCATCGACTCTGTGTAGGCATCTTTTAATTGATCAAAGGTAATATTTCGATAACCGGGATTATTCACATCTGGTGACAGGCTCGCCGTGCGATTAGTTGGTCCCAGTACACCAGCAACAAACCGGGGTTTATCGGCTGTTTCAAATTCATCACAGGCGGCACGCGCCACCGCAGCGGCCTCACGGTTGATCTCGTAAACAAGATCTTCCATCTGGTAATCCGCCATCGAAATTGATGTCGCGTTGAAGGTATTGGTTTCAACGATATCCGCGCCAGCTTCAAGATAGGCTTTATGAATATCCTTAATGATTTGCGGCTGAGTCAGTACCAGTAAATCATTATTACCCTTTACATCGCAGGCCCAGTCAGCGAAACGCTCACCACGGTAGTCGGCCTCTTCCAGTTTATAGGTCTGGATCAGGCTGCCCATAGCGCCATCCAGAATCAGGATACGTTCGGCAAGTGCTTTATGAATGAGGTCGGTACGTTTGGTTTCCACGAGCATAACTACTTATAAAAGGTAATATCGGGGGCGAATTGTAGCATAAGTCGCTGAATTTAGCTTTTCAGGCTAAGATTTGCTTATGCTGGCTGGGTGTCGTCCACGTCAGTCGTAATGTAGTCACCCTGTTTTTTCTTACTTGCCGCCTTGGATTTATACATTAAACCATCGGCACGTTTAACCAGTTTATCACTATCAATATAATGCTCATCACTATCAAGGTTGGTGCAAGTGATCCCCATACTAAAGCTGACACCTTCATTCTTCTGCTTCTTAAAGGTTTCTATGAGGCGTTTTGCCACCAGAGTAGCCTCACCGAGCGTAGTTTTAGGTAAAATCATGCAAAACTCATCACCACCATAACGACAGGCAATATCTGAATCACGGGTGACGTTAAGCATCGACTTCCCAACTACTGCCAATAGGTCATCACCTTTCTGATGTCCAAAGGTATCATTGAGTTGTTTAAATCCATTCAGATCCAGATAACAAAGACTTAATGGATCCTTATATCGCTCGGCACTGGATAACTCTCGCCGCAGGTGATCATAAAATGCTCGTTGGTTCGATAGCCCGGTTAGGCCATCTTTTAGAGATAATTCCTCAAGCTGGCGGGTCCGTTTGGCGACTTCTATTTCAAGATTATCCGCGTACCGACTAACTTCGTCTTTGGCCGCGTTCACCTCATCCGCCATGCTGGCAATAAACGTATCGAACACCAACTGCATATCAAACATTAAAATTTTACTAATCGCCATTTTAAGAATATTGGCATTCATGGCATCTTCAGGTTTAAAAAATGTCATATCAACAGTTTGATTTAAGGCACTACGCAACATCTGCATCGCTGAAATATATTGGGTTGAGGTCACCCCCATACGATAATGGACTTTACCGATTCTTAGCCGACGATTGACATAAATCTCATCATACTTACCGTCAAATAATTCCAGAATATAACGGTGCAGCGCGGCGTAGAGACGCCTACCGCTATCAGAATCACCTATCAAGCGTGCAACTTCCGGAACAGAGATTTGTTTGTCGTAGAACATTTTAACCATGCCGTCGATGTATTTCATGAACAGCGGTTTATTATCTCGTAATGCTTCTTCATCAGCAGTGGTTATACCCAACATTTCCTTACGCTTGGCTATTTCCTGTGGCGTAATCTTTAGCTGTTCGGCAAGTGTTTTTTCAAGTTCCTGCATAGTGCTCCAGTGTATTGACCTTGAATTTAAAGGGTTTTATAAAACAAGCTCCATACACCGATCATCGGTTAAACGTGTTCAACCTTTAATACAACACCATCAACACCGGTTACACGCACTTTGGTTCCTGACTCACAATCCGAACCTTCAATTTTCCAGGTAGAATCATCAACCTTTATTTTACCCTGGCCATTGACCACAGGTTCTTCAAGGGTAAAGGTACGGTTCACATACTGCTCACCTCGCATATTCAGTGTTGGTTGATCACTGGTTGGCGGGTTTTTCCGAGCATACAGTCGCCAGGCATAAATACTCGCCACCGACAACACGGCAAAAATAATAAATTGTGTTTGCCATGTTATGTCCGGAAAGGCCAACATAACCACGCTCACGACGGCCGCCGCTATGCCTAGCCATATCATAAAAGCACCGGGTGCAAACACTTCCAGGATAATCAGGATTACCGCAATGATGCCCCAGTGCCAACTGTTCAGTTGAGTCAAAATATCCATAATTACTCCGACTTATTAAAGGCCTGCTTGGCAATTTCACCAATACCACCAATGGCACCAATCACGCTGGAAGCTTCCATTGGTAAGAATAGAACCTTCTCATTTTCTGCCGTACCAATTGCAGTCAGTGCTTCCATATACTTATTAGCAACAAAATAGTTAATCGCCTGCACATCACCCTTGGCAATTGCTTGCGATACCATCATGGTGGCCTTGGCTTCTGCTTCTGCCAAACGTTCACGTGCTTCTGCCTCACGGAAGGAGGCTTCTTTTTCACCTTCGGCTGTCAGAATGGCTGCCTGCTTTTCACCCTCAGATTTAAGGATTGCTGCCTGACGGAAACCTTCTGCCTCAAGAATATTGGCACGTTTGTCACGCTCGGCCTTCATCTGGCGCGCCATCGATTCAACCAGATCGCGTGGTGGCGAAATGTCTTTAATTTCGATACGCGTTACTTTTACACCCCAGGGAGTGGTCGCATCATCGACCACACTGAGTAACTGGGCATTAATGGTATCGCGCTGTGACAGCAGCTCGTCGAGATCCATTGAACCCATCACGGTACGAATATTCGTCATGGTTAAATTGAGAATGGCATAGTCGAGTTGATTCACTTCATAAGATGCCTTTGCCGCATCCAGTACCTGTGAAAAAACCACCCCGTCCACCGTGACCATGGCATTATCCTTGGTAATCACTTCCTGAGACGGCACTTCCATGACGCGTTCCATCATATTGACCTTATTGCCAACGGTATCGATGACCGGGAATATAATATGGAAACCAGGACGCAAGGTCTTGGTATAACGACCAAAGCGTTCTACTGTATATTCCATACCTTGAGAAACGACTGTTACACCGGCCTTAACGATAACAATCGCTAAAACGAGTATGACCACAGCAAGTGTTGCTGAGCTTCCTAAATCAAACGGCATAAATCTCTCCTTATTATGTATTATTGTTCTAAATTTACCTCAGTATAGACTGACTAGCACACCGAGAGTTAATAGGATTATCGAAATGAGACGAATTATCCTTTATTAGATACATATAACCACAATTACCCAATATAACGGATCTTTATGGAAAACAACTTATACTAAATGCAATATATATCTATATATGAGGATAAAATCACCACTTTCAAGTAAAATTAACATAAACAGCAAATATAAAGGCGGTTTTATTAAAAAATGTCATATTTAATTAAAAAAATGACTATAAATCATAAAAAGTGTCGTTAAATAACATATAAATAAGGAATTAATAAGATAATGAGCTTAGGGACAATAATTGCACGCTACGATGGCATGCCTGAGGCCCATATTGCTATGGGAAGGCTCGCCGCTGAAGGTATTGAATCATGGTTAGCAGACGAGCACCTTGTACAAACTGATTGGCTCTACAGTATTGCCGTGGGAGGCATTAAATTAAGCGTGGCCGATGAAGATGCCGAGCAGGCTGTAAAAATTCTTGAGGCAGATTATTCAGACACTATTGATGATGTTGGGGAGAGGATCGAGGATTAAGGCATCTGGGCAACTAACATCGCCACGTTACGGCAACCCTTTGACGCATCGCCAATTAGGCCTTCTTCTCGATAAGCACGTATCACCAGACCATCACATAACGACAACAATTCATTCTGTTCCAGCAAATAATCCGGATTAGAAGGGCCAACACCTTGCGGTTTATCTTGCACAAAAGTTTCATAAAATAATAAACCCGATGGCCTTAGTGCGCCAAGTAACGTCGGGAACAATTGTCGCTCAAGAAAATAACTTACAACAATCACATCAAAACTATTCGCTTGCGGCGGTTCGGTAACAATATCTCTAGTCAGCGCCTCAACATCCAGTGATTGCTGCGCGGCTAAACGTTTTAATTTTTTTATACCGACTGATGACAGATCCCATGCGCTGGTGGCTAAACCTGATTTGGCCAACAGCAGGGCATTACCACCTAGGCCACTTGCCAGATCAAGCGCTTTTCCATGTTCAGGGAGTAAATGAGAAAATTCACGTAAAGTCTGACAAGCTTGAGGGAGATCATTATTTTTCTCATAACGCTCATCCCACATTAATTGTAACTCGTCACTCAATGTTTTTATTTACGCCAGAAGGTAGGGGTTAGTAAAACCAGCAAAGTAAAAATTTCAAGACGACCGAGTAACATTGCAAAACAAAGTATCCATTTACCAAAATCTGTTACGTCACCATAGTGCGAAGCGACATCACCTAAACCGGGCCCCATATTATTCATGCATGCAGCAACAGCAGAAAAGGCCGTTATTTGATCCATACCGGTTGCCATCAAAATCAGCATGATCATTACGAACGTTGCAACATAAACAGCAAAGAAGCCCCATACTGCATTCACCACACGATCGGACATAGCCTTACTGCCAACTTTAACCGGAATCTGTGCATTGGGATGAACTAAACGAGTAATTTCACGCATACCTTGTTTAAGCAAAAGTAAAAAACGAATAACCTTCATACCGCCACCGGTCGAACCCGCGCAACCACCGATAAAACTAATAAACAATAATAGTACCGGCAACATACCTGGCCATATTGCATAACCGGTTGTTGTAAATCCGGTGGTTGTTCCTATTGATACGGTTTGGAAGACACCGTGATGAATGGCATCACCGACGTCATTAATTGTGCCGCTAAAATACAAATAACTGGCAGTAAAAATTGATACAATTAATAACAACCCTAAATAGAACCGCGCTTCACTATCTTGTAAGTAAGGCATCAAACTAAAGCTGCGCCATGAAACAAAGTGCAAAGCAAAGTTCATTCCTGCTAATAACATAAAAACAATCGCTACTGATTCGATCAGCGTGCTATTGAAAAAACCCATGCTCGCATCGTGGGTCGAAAATCCACCAATCGCAACGGTCGAAAAACTGTGTGAAAGGGCGTCAAAACCATTCATGCCTGCTAACCAGAATGCCAAGGCACAAATTACGGTCAGCCCTAAATAGATATACCAAAGCGCCTTGGCCGTTTCGGTAATACGTGGCGTCAATTTTGAATCTTTCATCGGACCGGGTGTTTCAGCACGATACAATTGCATACCACCAATACCCAACATCGGTAGAATCGCTACCGCCAGGACGATAATCCCCATACCACCTAACCACTGTAGCTGCTGGCGATAATAAAGTATGGAGTGGGGGAGTTGATCCAACCCGGTAATAACCGTTGCGCCTGTTGTGGTTAAACCGGAAATTGATTCAAAGGCCGCATCGGTAAATGACATGCCTAAATCTTCATACAATGTCAGCGGCAGGGCACCGAACAAACCCAGTACCGTCCAGAACAATACCACCACCAAAAACCCATCACGTAAGCGTAATTCACGACGCGAACGGTGCACCGGTAACCAGCAGATTAAACCTGTAATGAGCGTAACCAAAAAAGCCTGAATAAATGGTAAACGCGCACCATCTTCATAAATAAACGAGACCAATACAGGCGGTATCATGGTAATGCTGAAAAGCATCAGCAAAATTCCAAGAATTCTCTGTATCGCTATTGGTTGCATAAGAAATTAAATAAAAGTGATCCCGACCTGGAACAGGCGTTCAACATCAACAATACGATTTTTATCAACAAGGAACATAATGACATGGTCATCTTCTTCAATCACCGAATCATGATGAACAATGATGACCTGGTCACCACGCACAATCGCGCCGATAGTTGTGCCCGGTGGTAATTGAATTTCACTAATCGCTCTACCGACCACTTTAGAGGTTCTGCTATCGCCATGTGCAATGGCTTCAATCGCCTCAGCCGCACCACGACGCAGTGAGTGAACCACGGCAACATCACCACGACGAATATGGGCAAGCAAACTACCAATCGTTGCCTGTTGTGGTGAGATAGCGATATCAATAATGCCGCTTTGCACCAGATCCACATAGGCAGCACGGTTGATCAGCGCCATAACCTTTTTAGCGCCCATTCGTTTCGCCAGCATCGCAGAAAGAATATTCGCCTCATCATCATTGGTTAAGGCGCAGAAAACATCACAATTCTCAATATTTTCTTCAAGCAACAGCTCTTCATCGGCGGCATCACCATACAGCACAATCGAACGATCCAGTTTTTCAGAAAGTTCTTTTGAGGTTTTTAGATTATGCTCAATAATTTTAACTTGATAACGTGACTCTAATGACTCTGCCAAACGGAAACCGATATTACCGCCACCTGCTAACATGACACGTTTACAAGGACGATCTAATTTTCTTAATTCGCTCATCACCGCACGAATATCTTTTCTTGCCGCTACAAAGAAAACTTCATCATCCGCTTCGATAACGGTTGTGCCTTCAGGAATGATGGCCCGATCACGACGAAAGATTGCCGCCACTCGTGTTTCAACTTTTGGCATATGCTCACGTAAGTCACGTAACTCATGTCCTACGAGTGGACCACCATAATAAGCTCTCACTGCAACGAGCGAGACACGACCCTGGGCAAAATCCAGAACCTGTAATGCACCTGAGTGCTCAATAAGTCGCTGAATATAATTTTTGACTAACTGCTCGGGACTAATCAGCACATCGATCGGTAGTGCTTCCTGTGCAAACAATTTCGATTGGGATAAATACTCCGAAGCGCGTACCCGGGCTATTTTTGTAGGGGTATGAAATAACGTATAAGCAACCTGGCAAGCAATCATATTGGTTTCATCACTGTTGGTCACAGCAATGATCATTTCAGCATCTTCAGCCCCTGCGCGCGCTAACACTTCCGGGTGCGATGCATGACCTGCAACCGTTCGTAAATCAAGACGATCCTGTAACACCGCAAGTTTCTGTGTATCCATATCAACGACAGTAATATCATTCGCTTCGCTGGCAAGATTATCAGCAACAGACGTTCCTACCTGTCCTGCACCAAGAATAATAATCTTCATTATTTTCCATTATCTCCAATACCCGCTTTTTTGGGATCTATGCCCAGAGCGCGTAACTTTCGATACAAATGTGTTCTTTCCATTTCAGCCAGTTTTGCTACTTTACCGACACTGCCACCAGCCTCTTTCAAGCGGTGTTCTAAATAAGCTTTTTCAAATGCTTCGCGTGCTTCACGTAATGGCAGGTCAAACACTGGCGGCATAGAAACAGCGCCACTGCTTTGAGCCACATCATTTCGTAGCATAGATTCAATTTCCTCAAGTTCAACTTGTTCACTGCCGCCAATAATCAATACACGCTGAACCAGATTTTGTAACTCACGAATATTTCCCGGCCAGCCATAATTTCGTAAACGGTTTTGTGCTGCAACGGAAAAGCTGCGGTAGGATAAATGTTCCTGGGTGACGAATTGATCAATCAGGAAATTTAACAGCTCAGATATATCTTCACTGTGTTCACGTAATGCTGGAATCTTTAACGGCACAACATTTAATTGGTAGTACAAGTCATCTCGAAAAGTTTTTTCACTGACACGCTGTTGTAGATCATGACGGGTTGATGCAATGATTCTCACATCAATGGCAACGGGTTCATTGCCCCCTATACGAAGAAACGATCCTGACTCAAGTGCACTGACCAATTTTCCCTGCGTTGCCATATCCATGTCGGCAATATCATCAAGAAATAAAATGCCAGAGTTAGCCTGCTCTAAACGACCATAATGAACCTTGCCATTGACCTCGCTACCAAACAGCTCAACTGCAGACTGTTCACTACTCATAGAGGCTACACCCACCTCAATAAAGGGCCCCTGGCTTCGTGTGCTATTGGCATGCAGATAACGCGCGCACTGATGCTTACCACTGCCTTGCTCACCACAAATCAACACCCAGGTATCATGCTGTGCAATACGCTGTATTTGTTCGCGTAATTGCTGCATTAATAAACTCTTACCCATTGGCTCCATAGCAGGGCGTAAATGCTCTCGCATATCACTATTTTCACGCTGCAACTTATCTGATTCCAGCGCACGCTCAATGGTTAGCAACAACTTGGCAAGTGAAAGGGGTTTTTCAATAAAATCATAAGCACCCAGACGGGTTGCTTCGACCGCTGTTTCGACTGTGCCATGACCCGACATCATGATCACCGGCGCAGTCAGACTACCTTCTTCCTGCCATTCTTTGAGAAGCGTAATGCCATCAACATCCGGCATCCAGATATCTAATAGCGTTAAATCAGGACGGTGAACGCGACGCGACGCGCGTGCAGCCGCAGCATCTTCTGCGACGCTGACATCGTAACCTTCGTCAACAAGGATTTCCTGAACCAGGTTTCTAATATCTGGCTCATCGTCAACGACTAAAATATGCGGTGCGCTCATGAATGGACGGTTTCGTTAGTTGTTAGTATTTCCGTAAACATTCGGTACTCTCGCTATTGTAACGCCCAAACTGGCATAGTAACAATCTATGCTTCTTCCTGACCATCGCTGTGTAACACCGGTAATCGAATCAACACTCTTGCACCACCCTCGGGGCGATCTTCGGCTGTTACCATGCCTCCATGCTCTTCTACGATTTTTTTAACTATCGCCAGGCCTAAACCTGTACCGCCTTGCTTACTTGTAACATACGGCTCAAACAACTCTGATTGCACATCACATGACCAACCGGGACCATTATCATCAATTCTTAGCTCAACATAGCGACATTTCGATTCTTGCATACATAATGTACGAATTGAAATTTCAGGATGGCTGGTTTGTTCTTGCATCGCCTCAATCGCATTTTTAATCAAGTTATGCAGTAATTGTCGCAACCGACCTTCATCCGCTTCTACATGTGGCATCACCGGGTCAAGTGAGAGTTTTATGCTCAAACCTGTTTCTTCGTCACGATACAGATCCAGCACCTCATCTATTAAGGTGTTTAAATTCAGTGCTTCCAGTTTAATTTGTGGTGCACGTGCATATTCAGAAAAGGCATTAACCATTTCCTTCATCGCTTCCACTTGCTGCACGATAGTATGTGTCGATTTATCCAGTACTTGCGATGATTCTTCGTCCATCGTGTCGAGGTATTTATGGCGCAGGCGCTCAGCCGATAATTGAATTGGTGTAAGAGGATTTTTAATTTCATGCGCTAGTCGACGCGCCACTTCACCCCATGCGGCATTTCGCTGCGCCTGCACTAGCGTGGTGACATCTTCAAATACAATCAAGGTATCACCGGATGCTTCCAATGCACCGGTCATTGGCACACCACGGCAAACCAATATCTGACGACCCGAAGCACCAAACAAGGTGATTTCCTCACGCCACTGCTCGTGTTTATCCAGCTGTTCCCAAACGACCTCAACAAAACGCCCCAGGCTACTATGTAACGTAGCGAGCTCTTTAATCGATTTCCCATACAATGGTTCAAGGTCAACAGACAAAATACCGCTTGCGGCTTCATTAAAGGTTTGTAGGCACCGATCTGCATCCAGCGTAATAACCCCTGAACTTAAATTAGATAACACACATGCCTGATAGGCTTGCTGCTCATCGACCTGATGCCGACTCAACTCAGCATCATTGCGTGCCCGTTCAATACGACGCGTCATCTGATTAAAAGACTGCACCAGAAAACCCAGTTCATCATTTGCAGGTAACGGTAGGCGTTTACTGTAATCACCGGATGCGACCGCAGCCGTTCCTTTAGCCAGATCACTGATCGGCGAAACCAGCTTTCTTGCCGTATAAAATGCTGCCCAGACAGCACTTAATATGCTTAGCAACAACGCTAGAGTTAAAATTAAGGTAAAACTGTATTTGAGCGGACTGCGCAAATAAACCAGTTCGTTATAAGTAGAAAATGTCTCCTGCACCGAGTCTGCCAACTCTTTCTGGCGCGCTGTGACTGGATATAAAGCCTGCAAAGAACGCACACCAAGGCCCGCTCTAATCAGTGGCACTCGAACCATAATTCGAATCTGCAAACCGACATCGGCAATCGCGTCCAGACCGGCATAATTTCTGCCCCGACTAATATCAGAAAAAATGGCTTCATCAGGGCGATTCGGATTAATGACAATTTTATCGCCGGCGCTACTTGAAGCAACAATACTATTGCCATCAAACAAGGTCATTTCACTTGCACCACTACGGACACGTAAATCATCAAGACGCAAAATCGCAGAGGCCTCGGATTCATCGGCAACTTCTACCGCTAATTGCTCGGTGGATCTTAGTAAATCGCGTAAACGACTATCTAACGTGGAACGTGACAACTCCAGTGAATCATCCAGTGCTTTTTCAATACGCACATCGAACCAGCTATCAATGCCTCGATGTAAAAAATCGACTGAAAAATAATACACAATACTGACGGGAATAACGGCAATGATGACAAACACGACCAGTAGCCGCGATGTTAATAATGAACCTGGCTCACCTGATTTATAGCGTTTATAAAGGCGAAAAACATTCGCTGCAATCATCGCAACCAGCATTGCCAGACCAACCAGAATGCTGATTAACAATAAAACATACTGTCGGTTAAAACTGGCTGAATCTTCCGTTGCACCACTCATGATATACAACGACAACAACAACAATACCGATAATACGGCAGCTGAAAGCGGACCAGAAGTGAGTCGTTTTAATATCGTAAGGGACATAGATACCAATCGCTACTGAGTTTCCACTGACTGCTCAACCAGGCAACCGGACGTAATGGTGCAGGCAGTGCATTGGTATCCAGCTCTGTCTTTATCCTCACCATGGCATCCTGCGGATCCTTTAATTGTGCTTGTTCTAAAATAGGCAAAGCGCGAATTTGCCCTAATCCTCGTAGTGCACTTGCCAAAGACAAATAACTACGCTGCTCACCAGCACTTGTCTTAACAAGGTATTGACCACTCAAAGCATGATACTTCAATTCATAACGCTGTGATTTTTCAGCAATCAATTGATCCCATAGATATGATCTTGGCTGCTCTATTTTTATCGTGACCTGCATGGTCACCGCGATACCATTATTGAGTGCTTCCAGCACCTCATCACTCAATTCATAATTAATATTCGCGTTGAGTTGATAAACACTGTTTTGAAGCCGCGTGCTTGCTTTCTCGATGGTGACACCGGCAGCATGTGTGGAAACAGGTGACAACATCAGCAACAACGCCAGCAATACAATCTGGCGGCTAAAAATGTGCAAATGTTTTGATTCCATTTCGTGCATCACAGTGACTTATTCTTATAAAAGGGAACACTACGCCGTAGTTATACTCCTTTTTTATAGCCTGCCGTGCAAATATAATCACCTTTAGCCACTTACTTAACAACGTCGCTTTTCCAATAGCGCATAATAAAAACCGTCCATGCCCAGCTGCCCCGGCAGTATTTGACGACCTGCTTTTTGTGCCAACCCCCAATTTGCATCAATGACAACCTCGCTCGCATCTTCCTGGCGAGCAAGAAATGACTGTATTTGCTGCGTATTTTCATCAGGTAAAATCGAACAGGTGGCATAGAGCAAATGGCCACCTGGTTTTAAGGTCGGCCATAACGCGTCCAGCATCGCGGACTGTGTTTTCACCAGACTGACAATATCTGTTTCTCGCCGGAGTAATTTAATATCAGGGTGACGTCGAATCACACCGGTTGCGCTGCAAGGTGCATCCAGCAATATACGTTCAAATTCACCATGCTGGCTCACCGCTTTTGCATCACTCACATCAACACACGCCACCTCGGCATGATGGCCTAATCGAGCTAAACCATCCGTCAAACGCTCCAGTCGCTGTTCGCTGTTATCCCATGCCACCACATGACATTTGTTATTGTGAGCGGCTGCATATTCAAGCAGTGCGGCGGTCTTGCCACCCGGTGCGGCACAGGCATCTAAAATACGATCGGCATCAACCGGTGCCAATAATTCACAGGCAAGTTGTGCTGCCGCATCCTGAACAGAGACCTTGCCGTTTTCAAAGTCTGGCAACTGATCAACATTAACCGCTGTTTCCAATTGCAAACCTGCCGGCGTTGATTCAATCGTCTCGGCGATGATGTCTGCTGCCTTTAACATTTCCAGATAAGCCGTGCGGTCCAACAAAGCCCGATTAACCCGCAGGCTCATCGGGGGATGAGATTGGCTGGCCTGTTTAATCTCTGACCAATTATCCGGCCAGGCTTTTTTGAGCCGTTGCGACAACCATTCCGGCATTTCTGCATCGACTTCAGGCTTGGTTTTTACTTTTGAAAGTAAGTCCTCACTTTCTCTTAAATACCTTCTAAGCAAGGCATTAACCAAGCCTCTTGCCCATGGCTTGGAAAGACTCCGAGTGCCACTGACCGTCTCATTGAGTGCCGCATGATTGGGGATCCGTAGATAAATAAGTTGATACAAACCAACCAGAATCAGCGCCAACACATCTTTATCGCGAGGTTTTAAATTTTTGCTCAGGAGCAATCTCGCTAAATGGTAGAGCTGATAATAATGGCGCATCACACCAAAGCTGATTTCATACAACAAACCAATATCACGTGGCGCGACCACCGAGCGCGACAATTCCAATGCCGTCGTTAATGACTCGCCCTCACCGATAACAGCCGTAATACAACGTGCCGCTTGTGCCCTGACGTTAACGGCCTTACCCACGGCTATTTGCTCACAACAAAGCTGTTGCCAGACTCGCGCAGGGCGGGGCGTGCATTCACAAAGTCTGCCGCAGACATACGTTTTTTACCTGGTGCCTGACATTCAAGAATCATCAAGGTCCCCGCACCGGTTTGCACAGTAATACCCTGTTTGTCTGCACTAATTATGCTGCCAGGTTGAGCGGCAGAAGAATCATACTCAATGATTTTGCTGCGCCAGATCCGCAAGGTCTCTTCGCCCAACTGTGCCGTTGCAACCGGAAATGGATTAAAAGCACTAATTTGACGCTGACAGGTTTCCACCGTGGCAGACCAGTCAAGTGGTGCTTCGGCCTTACTCAATTTTGCGGCGTAACAGGTCTCAGACTCATCCTGCACTTCGGGCTTGGCAGTACCGGTCGCCAGCTGCTCGATCACCTCAATTAAGGCGCTGTTACCCAGCACGGCCAATCGATCATGTAACTCGGCGGCTGTTTCATTTGGATCAATCGCTGTCGGGACCTTTGCCAACATATCACCGGTATCAAGCCCTTTTGCCATTTGCATAATGGTCACACCAGTTTCAGCATCACCGGCAATGATGGCTCGCTGAATCGGTGCCGCGCCACGCCAACGCGGTAATAACGAAGCATGCACATTAATACAGCCCAGACGCGGCGTAGTCAGCACAACAGGTGGCAGTAACTGACCATATGCGACCACCACCATAATATCCGCCTCATAATGGGCCAATTGTTGCTGGGCTGATTCCTCTTTCAAGCTCTCGGGTTGCTCAACCGGCAAACCGGCCTGCTCGGCACACTGTTTAACCGGGCTTGCGGTAAGCTTGCGGCCCCGTCCGGCAGGACGATCAGGTTGAGTATAAACAGCAACAATCTCATGGGGTGAGTCAATCAACGCCTGCAAACTCGGTACGGAGAAATCCGGCGTACCGGCAAAAATGATTTTTAAAGTCTCTGGCATCTGAATAGAAGTTTAGAAGGCCGTATGGCTTTCTTCAAACTTTTGATTTTTCTCGAGTTTTTTTCCAATTCGCTGCTGTTTTAGCGGTGAAAGGTAATCGACAAATACCTTGCCATCAAGGTGATCGATTTCATGCTGGATACAAACCGCTAACATGCCGTCCGTATCAATGGTTATCGATTCACCATTCCGATCAAGCGCTTGCACAGATATAGACTCAGCCCGCTCGACCTTTTCATAGATACTCGGCACCGATAAACAGCCTTCTTCCATCACTTCTGTGCCATTTTTAGCGGTGATTTCAGGGTTAATCAATACCAGCGGGGCATCTTTTTCTGCTGAAATATCAATCACTATAATACGTTCATGCACATCCACCTGCGTCGCGGCCAGACCAATACCCGGTGCGGCGTACATCGTGGCGAACATATTATCGATTAATGCTCGGGTTTCATCCGTCACCTCCGCAACCGGTTTTGCAACCGTTCTGAGACGTGGATCAGGGTATTTCAATATATTTAATGTCATCATGTGATTTGCATCAACAAATTCTAGTATTTACATAGGTTATGCTGCTAAGATAATGATCATACTGGATAACGTAGCACTTGCGCTATACTCAATACAGGGCTATGTTTGGTTAAACCAAGGATTGAAACAAGCTCAATCCACTAAATTATAATAAAAGGGACTCACATGTTAGCCAGAAAAATTCTTGTGCTCCTGCTGCTGACTTTCGCAAGCTTCGCCTTTGCAGCACCGACCCTGAATCCGGATCACCCCGATCGTTACACGGTCGTCAAAGGTGATACGCTCTGGGATATCGCTGGACGTTTTCTCAAAAGCCCGTGGCGCTGGCCCGATGTGTGGCATGTTAACCCGCAGGTAAAAAATCCGCACCTCATTTATCCTGGTGACGAATTGGTACTCAGTTACGATGCCAATGGTAACCCTGTTATCAGTATCGGCAAACGTGCACGACCCAATGTAAAATTATCACCCGGCGTACGTAAAACGCGTCTGGATCGTGCCATTCCAACTATCCCGCTCGATGCGATTCAGCAGTTTTTATCCAAGCCTCTCGCGGTCGGTGAACAAGAACTGAAAAATGCCCCCTACGTCGTTCAACCCGCTGATGACCATGTGGTTGCTGGTGCAGGCGATAAACTCTATGTACGCAATCTAAAAGAAGAAGGCAAAGCAAAATACAGTGTATTTAGACCCGGCATTAAATACATAAAACATCACCCCAAAGAAACTGATGAAGATCCTGAAGTATTAGGTTATGAAGCGATTTACGTTGGTGAAACAACCGTTGCGAGATTTGGTGACATAGCCACTCTGCTGATCACCAGTACCGAGCGTGAAGCACATAAAGGTGATCGACTCTTACCGCTGGGTGAAAATGATATCAGTGAAAACTTTATGCCACATGCACCACGAGCTAATATTGATGCATCCATCATCTCTGTTGTTGATGGCGTAGCTCAAATTGGTCAACATCAACTTGTTGTTATTGATGCGGGCAGTCGTGAAAAAATCGATGTCGGTACCGTACTGGGTGCTTACACACGCGGTAAAGTCGTTAGAGACACGGTGTCGC
>Ga0316207_10001586_pt1 | contig 27047 bp, 23 predicted proteins | sample 6weekpyrite_MG_FD_204943 | JGI IMG/M metagenome (GOLD analysis project Ga0316207, IMG submission 204943) | Microbial mat bacterial communities from mineral coupon in-situ incubated in ocean water Damariscotta River, Maine, United States -... | ecosystem: Environmental > Aquatic > Marine >... | reverse complement strand
GCTTTGAGTGGCTTATTTGGCAATGTAAATTTAGCGTTTACCCGCAATTTCCGGAGGGATTATGAAACGGAAGTTTATGGCGATTTTGCTATGTTGTTTTTTGGCGCTGCAAATCACCCCAATTTATGCCGACAATCACGGCAATAATGGCGCAGCCGAAGAAACAAATAATCAAAATAGGCGGAATTGGTTAACAGCCGGCGGTGGTTGCGTGGGCGGTGCAATCCTGGGCTCTTTTCTGCCGATCATAGGAAATGCAATTGGTTGTGTTGCAGGTGGTGTGGCAGGTTATTTCGTGCCGAACTTAATGACAGGTGATAACGATCCAGGTCAACCAGCTGGCGCTGCTTTATTGCAAAAGACTAACGCATGAAACAAATTGCACGTTTCGCCGAATATTGTGTCACTGGTGGCTTATTTTGGTTGTGCATGATTTCATTTTATACACTATCAGTCATACCTGCCGGCGAAGATAATTTTTTTGTTAGCGGGTTAACATTATGGAACAACTGGATAATTGTTTTTGCAGCCACCTTAACCAATATGGGTAGTGGTCTTGAAAAAGTCTTGTTTGCCGCTGGATTACTCGCCATATTTTTTACCGGATTAATTCTGGATATGATTAGCCCACGTTTTTTTAACTCCCTCGAAGCTTATATATTCAAAAAAAAGTTCCTGGAACCAAATCAGAGTTGGCTTGATCCACTCATGTTAGAAAATGATGTATTTATACAGCAGAGCTATAAACAATACCTGGAAAGTAACTGGTTTGAGTGTTGTGTCAAACATAAAAAAAACTATGCTCGGGTAAAAGCGTTTATTCAATCTTATTTATTTACCTATGCCAGTGGTTCTCATCTTGAAGCGGTAACCGATAAAATTCAGATCTGGCGAACCAGCCGGTCCCTGGCCATGTCAATGCTGGTTTTAGCAGCTCTGTTAAGTCTAACGTACGCAATTGTGGTGAATACAGAAACCTTATCAACCGCAACCTTGGGCACAACTGTGATTGGCATTCCGATCTTATTGTTAGTCATATCCGTGTCTGTCAATGTGAGTATGTTTCAACGCTTGTGGATGTTAATCGCTGCACTCACCTATACAACCATATGCAAAGAACAACCTGATATTCTAAAAGTTTCTCGCATTGAAGGTAGAAGTCGTCAAGAGCTGCTTGAGACTGCTAAAAAAATAAAAGCCGAGCAACAAAAAAAAGCCGCTTCCTGAAAACTTAAGCAATCAACAACTACACATCCCACGTAACTTTTTCATATTGATTGATAGCTAAAGCGCGAAATAAGTTGCAAAAGAATATACAATATTAGTATAAGCAAAAGGATTATATAGGTAGTAATTTAGTCGGGATTTCGTGCGTTTTTTTAGAAATATTTACCCCACTAATTTGGCCTAAACTCTAATCAATTATTACTGAGTATATCACCCTGTAACAATTAATCTGTAATATTAATGTCATAATCAATATTGGATTAAGTGAAATGTCACACACCGCACTGCTTGAAAGAATTCTGGAATTAAAGTGCCAGGCAGAAGAAAAAGCCAATCGACGACTAACTCAATTTCAGGAATTTTTTCCTCAAGGTGAATTTTCCGCCAGTGCTTATAATCTTGCGTATTATCTTGCATTACGCGAAGTGGATTTGCGTGAAATTCAAGAAGAACTATCTATCCTGGGTATCTCTTCCCTAGGTCGTGGCGAAGCGCATATAGCTGACAATCTTGATAAAGTAATAAACTTGTTATGTTATTTAAGTAACAAGGTGGACAGCACCGCATGTCATCCAAAAAGCAATGATCTCCATTATGCCAACGGTCAGGGATATTTAACCAAACACACTTGCAACTTGCTAGGTGACCCTATCAACAACCGCGAAGTAAGAATTATGGTTACCTTACCCGGCGAAGCGTATGATGATTATCATTTTATCCGATCACTCATTGATGCAGGTATGAATTGCGCACGAATCAACAGCGCACATGACAATGAGGAAACTTGGTTAGCTTTAATCCAGCTGGTAAAAAAGGCGAGCAAAGACGCCGGTAAATCATGCAAGATACTGATGGATCTTGGCGGGCAAAAAATACGCACAGGCGACATAGAGTCAGGCGCATCGGTTTATCATATAAAAACAAAAACTGATGAATTTGGCAAAGTGATAGCACCCGGTCGTATTAAAGTCCTATCCCAGTCACAATTTATCGAACAGGCTGACAATTGGGAAGATGAGATATTTCACCTTGCCATTAATGATCAGGCACATTCGAAATTAAGCTTTGGAGACAGGTTAGACTTTATCGATATTCGAGGCAAACGTCGGTATCTTGAAATATCTGAGCGACAGACAGATGGCTCCTTTAATGCAAATTGCTGGCGAACTGCCTATATCAATCCTGAAACAAAATTTAATTGGAAACGTTTTGAAAAACGTAAAACAGAATACAAACCCGGAAAACTTTCCATCAAAGGATTCCAAACAAGTCCTGCTAAAATACGTGTTTTTCGTGGTGATGCCTTATTACTAACTCAATCTCATATCAGCGGCAGACCGGCATTACTTACCGAAGGTGGTAGTGTAATGGAACCTGCACGTATTCCCATCACCCAAGACAAAGTGTTTGAATTTGTAAAAGTCGGCGCACCCGTTTGGATAGATGACGGTAAAATTGGCGCTTTGGTTGAAAATATCACTGAAAATGGACTTTTATTACGGATTCATAAAGTCAGACCACAAGGTGCATTAATAAAGTCTGACAAAGGCGTCAATTTTCCAAGCAGTGAATTGAATTTACCGGCGTTAACCGAAAAAGATATTTCAGATCTGGACTTTATCACTCAACATGCAGACATGGTTGCCTTTTCTTTTGTTCAAACTACCGATGATATGACACATCTATTATCAGAGCTGGAAAAGCGTAACGCTAAAAATATGCCTGTGATTGCAAAAATAGAAACTGCAAAAGCAGTAAAAAATCTGGCAGATATCATTCTAAGCAGTATTGGCAGAACTCAACTGGGAATAATGATTGCTCGAGGTGATTTAGCCGTAGAGATTGGTAGCGTGCGCATGGCAGAAATTCAGGAAGAAATTCTCTGGTTATGTGAAGCTGCACATGTACCTGTCATATGGGCTACACAAGTGCTGGAAACGTTGGCCAAACAAGGTGTACGTTCGCGCCCTGAAATTACCGATGCCGCAATGAGTGTTCGCGCTGAATGCGTCATGCTTAATAAAGGACCTTATATTCTGGAAGCATTAAGAGTGCTCGATGATATTTTAATTCGTATGCAAGAACATCAACACAAAAAAACATCGCGTTTACGTGCATTACATCAATGGTCAATGGCTGACGCTGATATCAGTCAAAAACGCATTTTTCATCCCTGTTCCATAGAAGCGATGGAATCCAATTAGCTCATTTATTTTTCTAAACCTGTCACCATGAATTTACTTGCTCCTCAATGAAAAACTGAACTATGCTTAGTTTTAGGATCGATTTTATATCGTCAATGGAGTATGCGCTCCGTTGACGACCAAAGGGGAGAGCTTCGCTTCTCCCCTTTGGAAACCCCATAGGATTTGTTTCTGCAGCAAGTTGCGGAGAATTAAGATTAAATAAAACAACCCATCTCAAGGATCAATTCCATGAGTGAAATTGATGTAATTCGAATTGCCTCTGCACAATATAATATCAGCCAATTTCAATCCAGTCTCGAATTTGAAGCCAAACTCAAGCAATGGGTAGAAGAAGCAACCGTGATGCAGGCTGACATTCTGCTATTTCCAGAATATGGTGCCATGGAACTCACTTCTTTGTTTGATTCTCGTGTACAACAGGATTTGCAGCAACAAATCGCTGTCATGCAAGAGTTATTAAGCTGGTATGTCGAATCTTATCAAAACGTAGCCAGACAGTATCGTCGGATCATTGTTGCCAGTAGTTTTCCGGTTAAAGAAAACGAAAAAACGGTTAACCGAAGTTTTGTCTTTTTTCCTGATGGCTCTTATGCTTTCCAGGATAAATTACAAATGACACGTTTCGAAAAAGAGCAATGGAATATTCAAGGAGGTAAACATCAAATTGTATTTCAAGGTGATAATTTTACATTTGCTGTTTGCCTGTGTTACGACATAGAGTTCCCGATTATTACGCGTAAGCTGGCAGAAAGCGGCGCACAAATCATTTTAGTCCCCAGTTGTACGGATTCCGAATCCGGTTATCATCGTGTGAAAATTGCCTGCCAGGCACGCGCGTTGGAAAATCAATGTGCTGTGATCCAAGCCCCTACTGTAGGAGACGCTGCCTGGTCACGAGCAACTGATACAAATTATGGTGCAGCAGGTTTTTTTGTTCCACCCGACACTGGCTTGCCTGCAAATGGCATTCTTGCCTTAGGTGAAATCAATCAAGCCAAATGGTTAATTGAAGATATTGATCTTAATCAGCTCTCAAGAGTCAGAAACGATGGCCAAGTACTAAATCATCAAGACTGGTCGTCACAATTGAGTTTAAGCCATTCACCCAAAAAATACTTTTTCTAGCAGTTTGTTGAAAAGCGCACAGGTGAGCGCGAATTTTAACGCCGTATCGTACAAGCTGAGAGTTTTTCAACAGCCTATTAGAATTTTCACACGAGTTAACCCTACCCGCTCAACATGGAACGGAAAGGGTTAAACCAATACAGTGAAAAAATACTAAGGATTTATATAAGTAAATCCACGCGTAGAAAAATCAATTACTGCACTAACACCTGCAGGAACAATCTCCACACCGTCTATAAGATCGGCAATTTTTAATCCCTTACCTTTCATTGTATTTTGACAAGCATAGACTTTAACCCCTTGCGCCATTAAGTTATTGACCATATTTATATCTGCCTGGTCATTATCTTTTTTCAACCAATCTACCCCGCCAGCATATGCAACAACCACCATGCCGTATTCATCACCTTGTTGCATACCATAATTATTTTTGTAATCTCGAGTTAAATTGCGAGCATTTACCACTTGCTGCCCTACAGCTTGCCCAGTATTTTTTAGAATATTGCCGTTTGTCGCTTTGCTATTCCATGCCATGACAACGTTAAAATCATCACGCACACCGATACAATTTGTTACTGCACTGCTCCCAGGATCATAAGCCTCAGCCGCTTCAATTGCTGCACTGGTACATGATGTGAAAATTTCATCATCGTCAGCACTTGCAACACCAAAACTTAAGGCCGATATTAAAACGATTGAACTGCTTGCTTTTACAACATTCATTAGTACATTTCTCCATTTGCCAAACACGGTTTATAACAATTACTGCCTGATAGTAGACTACTAATTACAACGTTGAAGACTGCTCGCATAAGCGTTGTTGTATGAACCTGTGACATTGACAAATTTTCATTGTTCTTGGAATAATCATCATTTACGACAAAAGTTTTTAATTGCGGCATAGAGAAATCGTGTACCTTTCATTGGAGATTGCTTACAGTAAGTATCACAGAGTAGCTTTAAAATATTAATGACTTAAATAAGCACAATAATGGCAGTATCAGTAGTGTACATTTTGAATTGATTGTATAAGAATACCTAAACTATAAATTGAAATTTAACTTCAATCTGAACATTAATAAATCTCACTAATCAATATGAAACAAATCTTAATTACAGGTGGAACAGGTTTTATTGGCAGCGCATTGGTGCATAAAATACAAAGCAGCAATTGCAAATTGATTGTATTAAGTCGTCAAGATAATCCAGGAATAGCCAAGTTCAACAATGTAGAAATAATTCAGAATCTAAACCAGATTAAAAAAGACACGTCACTTGATGCTGTAATTAATCTTGCTGGTGAAGCAATTGCCGACAAACGTTGGACTAAACATCGAAAGCAACAGCTGGAAAATAGTCGAATTGCACTAACCCATGAGTTAATTAACGTTTTAAAAAGCCTGAAGACAAAACCAAATGTGTTTATTTCTGGTTCTGCGGTAGGTTTTTACGGCAATGGCGAAGATAAATTTTTGTCGGAAATCAGCGCACCAGCAATTGATTATGCACATCAGCTTTGTCATCAATGGGAGATGGCAGCACGAGCGGCAGAAGATATGGGTATCCGTACCTGTATTATACGTACCGGTTTAGTGGTTGGAAAAAATGGCGGTTTTCTAAAAAAGATGTTACCTGCATTCAAGGTGGGCTTGGGTGGTCCACTGGCCAGTGGTCGACAATGGATGTCATGGATTCATTTACAAGATATGGTACACATTATTGAATTTTTGCTGATTAATGAAAAGTGTCAGGGAAATTATAATGCGACCGCACCGACACCCGTAACCAATTTGGAATTCACAAAAGCTCTAAATGACGCACTGGGAAAATCCTTATTTTTTGCGACACCGGCTTGGTTGTTAAAATTAATGTTTGGAGAAATGTCTTCTTTATTGCTTGAGGGGCAACGTGTTATACCACAGCGCTTATTGGATGCTGGCTTTACGTTTCGTTTCAATCAAATAAACGACGCGATTCTGGATATCGTATGTCACAAATAACAGCTATGTCACATAAGATCTTTTTTTCGACGTACACTTTTTAACTTATTGTAAATAACCGGAAATTTTTTTGTTTGCCGTAGAACAATCACCCGGCCGGTTGGCGAATATTTCATTATCAGCGGTAATCCTAGCATCAGCAAAGGCAGCCCAATGGGGATAGGTAACCAGAAGGTAATAACACCTCCAATTACCACAATAACAGCAAATGTTACGATGAACAGTCTCAACATTATTGGCTAAACTATTGCCTTTACTAATATCCAACTGTTCATCGTAACAAAGCTTTTAGACAGAATTATGACAAAACCGGCGCATTATTAACGTAAATCAACTTATTCTTTCTTCTCATTTGTTTTGTTAAAATTAGCAAACCCATGATCATCAAAAGAACAACTGAAGGTTCAGGAATATTTGAGGGAATTTCATTAATCCCTAATCGAATTTCATAACTTCCGTCATTGTCATCATATGCACCCGGTGCCCCAACAAAACCAAATCCATCTGGAATACCCAGGAACAAACGAGTTGCACCTGTTGGCGCAATAAAGGTCTGAAAATCGCCACCCGAAGTTTGGCCGTCGCCTATATAAAATACTTGTCGCAATTCCGGCATCAAACTCAAAAAATCGATACCCATACCTGAAGATGAAAAGTCCAACGTTGCTGGCGCAGGCCCACTGTCAGGAATCGAATTATCCAGAAATACACCCACCAAAGGGCCCTGAGGACCAATGTACCCACTAATACCATCTAATGAAGTTAGATTACTACCTGACAGGCCATTTCCTGAGGGGCCGTAATATGGATCACCAAAACCATTAAAAAAACTGACGCCACCTACAGCTACATCCAGTGCACGAATTACGTCACCGCCATTAACAGAAAAACCATCAGGCATGGTTTCCTGAATTTCTTCTGGTGTAGCACCACCGTGCCGAATTAGGTGGGTTCCGGTTGTCCAGGGATCAGATGCTGCGGGCACAACAACATCAGTACGTCCAGCTAAAAATATTGCATCACTACCATCAATTGTCACATCGATTACCAATGCATGCGATACTGAACTAAATAAAATCAGAACCATTAATAAAAATGGTACCCCTCGATATTTTTGTTTGTTAATGATTTTCATTATTTTATTCCTCTTAATGGGATTACCTGATCACAAATATAAGGAATTATAGGTGCTCGCCTAACTCTCATCTTGTTATCTAACTTAATCAGAGGCTCCCAAGCTTGACATTTTAAGACTATCAATTATTTTTGAAATCAACCATTAGGGAAAATACTTAGTCATTGCTATATAAATAGTGATTTTACAAAGCGTATTGTCTATGACTATTTTTTAAAGAATGGTGATGCGCCAAACATCCATTAACTCAATTTATTATTTAGCAAAATATTTTTTGAATTGTTAATTCTCAGACTACCTATGTACATACTCATTATTTTTCATAACAAAGGTGATCAGTGGTAAAATCAAGCTGACCGTTTTCATTTATTGATTGAATTTATTAGCTAATTACTAATGCTTTTCATTGAAATAACCAACAGGTTTACTTCATTGACAGCCGCCGTTGTAAATAAAAAAAGGCCACTTAAAATTACTGCAACTGTAAAGTTTTTCGACTTCAATTATAGTTATCAATAACACTTGCCTAAAAGAGATTTACAGTGTTATGTTGTCACAAAGAGTGAGTTGATTTAAACGAATTACCTATCAATGGACTGGTTTTTATGTCGTATGTTGAACTATCAAGTGCTGAATTATCAGTTAAAATTCATCCCAAAGGCGCTGAGTTACAATCCTTGTTTTCACTGAAACATCAATTAGAGCTTTTGTGGCAAGCAGACGCCTCATTCTGGCCTCGACATGCACCAGTTTTATTCCCCATTGTAGGCAGGTTACGAAATGACAACTTGCGATATAAGGGAAAAAGCTACCCTCTTGGTCAACATGGGTTCGCCAGAGACAAGCAGTTTGAACTCATTCATCATTCAGGATCCTATGTTCAATTCAGCCTTATTTCTGATGAAGATACATTAAGAATATATCCATTCCGATTTGAACTGGTGGTGGAATATTATTTACGTGATAATAAATTAACCACCAGTTATGTCATCCGAAATAATCATGACGATATATTACCCTTTAGTATTGGCGGACACCCCGCGTTCAATTGGCCGCTTAATCCCGCGATAGAAAAATCATCTCATTACGTGAAATTTTCATCAGATGAAAGTCAAGATATACGACAATTAAATTCTGGTTTAATGTCAATTACAGGATTGCCATGCCCAATCGAAAACCAACACCTGTCTTTGCAGGAAACATTATTTAACAATGATGCTTTAATTTTCGACAGATTGAAATCTCGAAGAGTCAGTTTTCACGCCACTGAAGATTTTGCCATTCATATGTCTTTTGAGGATTTTCCGCATTTCGGCTTATGGACTAAGCCTAGTGCAAACTTTTTATGTCTGGAACCGTGGTCAGGTTATGCCAGTCCGATTGACTTTGATGGTGAGTTTGAGGACAAACCCGGCGTACGAATATTACCACCCTACTCCGAATGCAGCTTGAGTTATGACATTGAATTTGAGAGTCCCTAATTCATTAAGCAATCATTGAAGTGTTCAGTTGATATATTCTAAACCTAGTGCGAACTGTTTTCTATAATAACTATAAGTTTTAATTGTGGAATAATTATCAACATATTCGAACTCCATCAACAGTGTTAAATTTTCACCCAACTGACGATTAACTCCCACAACAATACGATGTTTGTCTTCTTTGCGTTTTTTGGTTTCTATATCCGGTTGCGATTGATATTCTCCCGGATAAACACTACGACGATATTCTGCCAGAAAACGAACTTCCCAAGGCAACCAATACCGAATTCGATAATCCAGCTTTAAGCGATATCGTTCCGGTGATTGACTGGAAATAAAACCTGATTCATCTATATCTTTTCTGTCATTATATTCATATTCTAGAAAAGTAGTGAAAGACTGTTTTTCTTTACGGTAGCGCAGACTGGAATACACATTATGCTGCCTCCCTTTAAGATAGTCGTATTCTTTATCTAATGCGTAAACGTATCCACCGCGTAGCTTGAGCTTCCATAGCAGATTTCTTTTCCATGGATAACGCAAGCTACCATATAAATAAGTATTTAGTTGAAATGCAGACTTATCCAAGTTTAATTCATTGGCTTCAACACCGAGTTTTGTTAACCAGGAATTGAATGTTTTACTTTTATCCAGACTGAGGGCCAACATGGTTAAATTATATTCTTTCTGTTTATCATAAAACAAACCAAAGGCTGTTGCAGAAAATCCAAATCCATTTTTATAATCATTATTCAATTGCTGATAATAAATACCCATCAGCTGTAAATAAGCGTCTGTTTGATCTTCAGTCGCTTCATCGGTAATACTTTCAGCTTGATCTTGATAACCAAGATTCATACTCAATATAAATGGCCACTTATCTTCAGATTGTGTTGTTTTCCGTTTTTCATTTTGAATTCGTTGCAGCATGGTTTCAGCAAGCTCAATGATTTTATCTGACGCACCCAGTTGCAAAACTTTTTCAAAACTGTGTTTTGCATTATCAATCTTGTTGAGTTTTACTTGAGCCAACCCTAGGTTGAGAAAGGCCAGAGTATTGTTGGGATTTTTTTTAATAGCTTTCTGAAAATGAGCTTCGGCCTGTATATATTGGCCTAAGCGATAGTGCGAGACACCGATATTGTAGGCAAGGACTCGGTCATTCTGCGAAGAAATTTCGACTTTTTGATAATATTCCAGCGCTTTACGGTAGTTTTTTTCAGCAAACGCCTGGTTAGCCATGGCTTTAAAGCTATTTTCTTCCGCAAATCCTTGAGAACTAGCAAGCAGTAATACAAGTATCAGCCAATTAAAACCAGCTAATGAATGCGATTTAAAATTCATTTTTTATTGGAATATTTTGAAGTTTTAAGTGAGTCCGTAATTTAACGTTTTATGCAGCTTAGCTCAATGACAATTTGTTTAATTTAACAAAAAAAACTCCTTTAATTTTCATTAAAGGAGTTGATTGTCTACGAGGGACGACTTCATATCTGAAGCTGAATATAATGCGCGGTATGGTCAGGTCATTTGATTTCCGTACGCGGGGCAATGTGGGAAATCATGGCATCCTGCCTTGCTTCACTATTTCCTTACTTCAGTTTTTTGACGTTTGATTCCTAAAACAACACCGACATTTGAAGCGTAGCGAGAGATTGGCGTTGTTTTATGAAAATCACCGTTCTTTTAATTAGATCTGACTAATTCTGTAACCGCAAGAAACTACTTATCTACTCACCTGCGCTTTAGCTTCAGCTGCTTTATCCTGTCCGCCGGCGCTGGCTTCTGCAGCTATTTCTGATGCTTCAACACTGCGCTCCTGAGCAGCTTCAGAAAGTGTATCTGCCTGTTGCTGAGCATTTTCCTTGGCCTGGTTTGCTGCTTCCTTGCCCTGAGCAGCGGCCTCACTTACCTGATCAATTTGCTGTTGAGCGTTATCTTTGGCCTGTGCAGCCGTTTCTTTAGCCTGATTTGCTGTATCGTTTGCCATTTCTGAAGCCGTATTTTTATTCTGTTCTGCATTTTCACGAGCTTGTTCAGAAATTTCCTGACCAGCTTGTTTGGCTTCTTCTGCAGCTTGCTGTGCATTATCTTTTGCCTGCTCAGCCGTTTCTTTACCCTGCGCTGATGCTTCGTTTGCCTGTGTCATTGCTTCTTCTTTCTTCTGATCAGCAATTTCTTTTGCATTTTCAGCCTGCTCTCTACCTGCTTGAGCGTTATTTCTCGCTTGCTCAGCAATTTCTTGGCCTGTTCGCTTAGCATCTTGGCCATTTTCCTTAGCTATTGATGCAATCTCGTGAGCTTTCTCTTTTATATCTTCTTTTAGTGCCTTGGCTGCTTCACGATTTTCATCCGCTCTTGAACGAGCTTCATGCGCTCTGTCACTGGCATGTTCCATAAATCCTTGTGATTTGGAGTTAGCATCTTCTGCCCGCTCTCTACCTGCTTGCGCGTTATTTTTCGCTTGTTCAGAAATTTCTTGGCCTGTTCGCTTAGCATTTTGGCCATTATCCTTAGCATTTTCTTTTTGTGCCATTGCAGCTTCACGCTTTTCATCCGCTCTTGAGCGGGCTTCATGCGCTCTGTCACTGGCGTGTTCCATAAATCCTTGTGGCCTGGAGTCGGCCATAGACCCGGCTTCAACATTTTCATCCATGACAGAATCAATGTCCATTTCAGGCATTTGATCAACTTCGTCATCCATCTCGTCTTCATGATCTTTAGCTCGCATAGCATTAGCGCGAGACAAACCATGATTTTCACGCATTTCAGCTCGCTCTTTGGCTTTGGCTGATGCAGTTGATGGTAATGTTAGCACTCGAAATTCATTTTCCGCATCCATTGCTGTTTCATCAAGCACTTCCATACTGATATCATCAATATCTGCTGTTTCTATAGCAATGGCAGGCGCCATCGCAAAACAAAGCCCAAAACTCGCCACAAGTGCTTTTAACTTCATTTCAATTACCTTTATTATTATTGAATTTAACCCAAATTAACTAAATTTTCTGCTTTTGATGAATCCTGATGAAATGTGGAAACAGGAACTCGAAATTTTTTACTTTTTTCATTATTACTAACGATGGCAACAATTTCCCCATTTTTCGCCTCTTTGGCAATCACTGGAAGTGCTAAAATATTTTTGCCACTATTTAAACTGGCTTGCCAACTGATGCGTTTTTGCCCTGAATAACCTTCAAGCTCCAGATGATCAGGCAACTCAATTGTCAGGGTAACGTCTGTAAAATCTGCTGGCGCCTGAAATGCTAAACGCACATGTTTTACTTGGTTAAGTGCTGCAACAACTTCTTTATGTTCAGTTACTGTAAAATAGTCTGTACTAACAAAAAATGCCGCTACCCAAATAAAAATACTGGCGGCAATGGCAACACTAAACCCGGCAACAAACCCCTTACGTGACTGTTTGCTAGGAGTATCAGATATGCTGTCCATTAAACGATTACGAAAATTTCCACTCATTGGCTTTATGGGCAGATCTTTCAATATCGCGCGTATGTTGTTTTCTTCATCCAGCTTTTGCTGACAATTACTGCAATTTTGAAGATGATTTTCAATTTCCGAAACAGTATCCTGGGAAAGTTGCCCATCCACATAGTCGAGTAAGACCTGTTGAAAAATATTACAATTCATTTTAATAACCTCACTACATTACACGCTTGAGTGTTGATATCGGTTTCATTTCCCAGAATACTTCGTAATCGTAATCTCGCACGGTATAAACGTGATTTAATTGTGCCTTCGGGAATCGCCGTAATCTGATGAATTTCATTGATGCTGTAGCCCTCCACTTCATATAAAATAATGAGTGAACGGTCATCTTCATTCAGCTGTTTTAAAGCAATTTCCAGTTGATTGAGTAATTCTGCATTTTCAATTGCTGATAAAGTGGTGTCCGTGGTTTGTTCAAAACTGCTTAGTGCATCCTGTTCACTTTCATTGAGATTCATGTCTGAGATTAAATACACAGGTGAACGTTTTACATGTCGTCGATAGTCGATGAACATACGATATAAAACCTTGCTCATCCAGGTAAGCGGATTTTCCAGCTCGCATAACTCAGTAAATCGGGGTTGCAGCTTTATAACCAGATTCTGCACCAAATCCTCGGCCTCAGCGCGAGAATCGGTCAGCCGATATGCCAGACGGTACAATGTATCGAGATGTGCAGAAACAAATTCCGCGTAGTTTTCATAGTGCATTTTATTGTTGTTTTTGTTTTTGCCAAATAACATATGATTATTGGGAGCCCCTGATTAAGTCATCTAGTAAGCGATAACGGCGTTAAAATGAATCTCAAAATACTCATTTACTCCATGTAAACTGCGTTTTTTCAATTCATTTTGCCTTGCTCTCATCTCACTATCTAACTTAATCAGGGGCTCCCTTTATCTATCCCTCAACAGCGCTGAAAAGCGGTTTTATTCAAATTTTGGAAAATAATCATTATTTCCCTTGATACAGAAAACACGTCTGAAATATATTTTCCGTTTCAATATTTTGAATAAAAATAGTTAATTATTGGATTTTAGGGTGAATCAGATTGTAACAGCTTGCTTTTTAATCACTCAGTGATTTTTTATACAACTTTAGGGTAAAAGTGCTGAATTGACTATGCAAAGGTAGGCTAAAATTTATGGGAATTACGACACACTTGAGATTTAATCATCAACGCGATTGCGCAATTGCTCTCGTTGTTTGTCGAAAATAAAGCGTGTCAGATTCTTCTTATCCAGCTCTTTGAGATAGGGTAATTCCACCGCAATGCAATACTGGCCAGTTTGTTGTTTAACTGGACTACAACGCACTACTTTACCAAAGGTTTCCATACCCAAGCGATAGCCCATGATGGCAATTCTGCAAAAAATATGATCATTTTCAGGTATTTGATGGGTACTTTTAAAGCTGAAACCACCTTCACTAATGTCCAGGGTTTCGGTGCTTTCTAACATACCCTGCTCGGTATCCAGGCGAAATTGTTGAAAAGACACCATAGATGCAATCAAATCCACTTTTTGGTTCAATAAATCCAGATATTGCGCAATGGCGGAAGACTCCTGACGAATATTGATTAACGTCGGGGTCATTTGCCGCGATATTTGATCCAGCAAATGAGACATATCAATGCTATCCGTTTTGATATGCTCTTCATTTTGTAAAAACTGCTTAACCTCTTCTTCAGCAGCTTTTCGATAACCGAGAAAAACTTTATTCGACAAGCGAAAAAAATTGCGTCGCTCGTTACTGGAAGAAGACATTTTGGAATTTTTCATATTACTACCACCACTTGGCGGAATCCTTATTTACGTATGCTGACCTTTACAAACTATTTAAAATATTCTATTAAGCGCTAAAAAAAGCATAAGACATGCCGGTTGTTAAATTAAGATGTTTTTTATCTAATAAAATTAGGACCTCGATTTACCATTATTTTAGAAATCCAGGTATTTATTCAAAATAGCGAGCAGCTTTTTAACATCAATCGGTTTTGTTAGATAATCATCAAAGCCGGCACTTACTCCCTTTAAAATATCATTTTTTTGCGCATTTGCACTTAAAGCAATAACGGGGATTTGCTGAGTCATAGAATTTTCGCGCATTCGTCGTAAAACTTCATAACCATCGATACCAGGCAGATTAATATCTAACAAAACGATATCTGGATTGTAGCTCAATGCCATGTCCAAACCTAAATCCCCATTATGTGCACTAATGGTTTTTAAACCTGTTATACGTTTACATATTTGCTCAACTAATTTCAAATTAGCGGGATTATCTTCTATATACAATAATGTGGTATTTTCTACTAATGGTTCACTCCGCAAAAGTGATTGAGATTTATCATATTCGTCATTTGAATTAGGATTATGTTGATCAACCGTCATAAGGTGAACGCTAAATGTGCTTCCCTTGCCTTCTTCGCTAATAAAACTGATTTGCCCACCCATTGATTCAACAAGTCGTTTACTGATTAATAAACCAATTCCTGTACCTTCTATTTCAGACAAATTCTGTCCCAAACGATTAAAAGGCGTAAACATTTCATCGAACCTGTCCTTTGAAATACCTTGGCCGGTATCGATAAAATCCACAACAATATTCTCAGTCTCTCTATGGCAGGTTATTTCTAAGCGTCCATTTTTTTTGTTATATTTAATCGCATTGGAGATAATATTGAGAAAAACTTGTTTTAAACGCACTTCGTCTACGTTCACCTGAATATCGCAGTGCGAAAAATTTGCTTCACAAGAAATTTGACGACTTTCAGCCAGAGGTCGCATAAGTGAGCAGCAGTCAGCAATTAAAGATTTTAAGGAAACAGGCTTCATGGATAAATCCAGACGGCCGGCTTCTATTTTCGCTAAATCAAGCACATCGTTAATGAGTTCTAACAAATGTTCACCAGCTTTTTGAATCTCCTGGAGCAGGTCTTTTTGTGACTCATCGATATTTTCGTCAAATGTTAGAAGTTGCGTAAAACCTAATATGGCATTCATTGGCGTACGCAATTCATGGCTCATGTTAGATAAAAACTCTGATTTTGCATTATTTGCTTTTTCTGCTTCTTCCTTGGCTTGAACTATGGCGTCTAACGTTTCAGATTCTCTCGCAATTAATCGTGCGGTTTGGATAATAACGCCATATCCGGCATTAAAGGGTTCCAGCAAGTCAATGATTGATTGATCATACCCTTTTTCACGATTTGCAATTCCATACATGCCTACTAAATTATTTCCATAGTAAACGGGAATGCCTAAAAAGTTTGTTAGTAAGGGATGCTCATTTGGTAATTTAAAATCTGGAGCATCTGGTGGAATTTCATTTTTAACAACAACTTTACCAGTTTCAAAAACTTGCCCAATCATTGTATCTTTATTGTGAAACTCTAGGTTCTGTGGTGCATTGTTTTTAAAAAATTTCCGGGTTTTATCATCCCATGCGATATTCGTTAGCGAATGAACTTTAAGATATCTTTCACCGGAATCATCCTCCAGGATCTCACCAATAAATCCAAATTCGCTATCGGTTATAGATAATACACCGTCCAATAAATAATCAGCAACTTGCTTAATATTTATGTTTATAACAAATTGACTCAATCCATTTCGAATCAAGTCAAGTAATTCTGATTGATGTGCCAGACGTTTTTCCAAGTGTTTTCGTGATGTAATATCCTGCACTACACCCAACATATGTAACGGTGTACCGTCACTGGCGCGCGTCACATCTCCCCGCTCCAACATCCATCTGATTGTACCGTCAGGCCAAACACAACGGTGCTCAATATTGTATTCTTTATTGTTCTCCACGCAGTCGTTTACCGCATCAATAACCAGTTGCCTATCATCTTCGTGTACAGCACCAAGAAAGTTATCATAATTAGTTTCCAAACGACCATCTTCATAACCAAATAACGGTGCAATGCGCTCTGACCAAAATAAATCGCCGCTTTGAATATTCCAATCCCAGGTTCCGATATTGGCATATATTTGACTTCGTCTCAGGCGTTCTTCATTTTCAGAGATACGTTGTTCATATTCCTTAATCCTTTGAATATCCAACCAATAGCCAACCGCTTCTATAGCTTGTCCATTTTTGTCTCGGATTAAGCGCAATTCATCCTGAATCCAGCGATAATTTCCATCGCTCATTTTAAAACGGTACTGATGACGATATTTCCCATCTTCGAAGAGCTGTTGTAAATTTTGTATGATTTCTGCTTGTTTGTCTGGTTCCAAACGATTAATCCAGAAGTTTTTTTCTGTGAGGCAAATTGATTGCGTATAACCAAAAGTCTGTTCTATATTTTTACTCACAAATGTTGGGATTAATTCTTTATCCTTTATTTTTAATGTATATATGACAACTGGGTTGGCATTCACTAAAAAATCCAATCGACTCTGACTTTTTTCTAACTGTTGTTCGACCAGTTTACGTTTTGAAATATCATGAATAATACCGACAAATTTTCGCTGGCCATCAAAATACATCTCTTCCACAGCTAATTCTATGGGAAATACTGTGCCATCTTTTTTCTGTGCCGATAGTTCTCTACCTAAGCCTAATATTTTGGCCTCACCCGTTTTGTAATAAGCTTCGATATATTGGTTATGTTGTTCCGCATATGCTTTAGGCATCAGCGCACTAACATTTTGTCCTATCAAATGATCGGCGCTGTAACCAAACATGCGTTCTGTAGAATCGTTACTAGATTCTATTATTCCTTTTTCATTTATGATTAAAACAGCATCAACAATTGCGTTTAAAACGCAATCCAGTAAAACTTCAGTTTCAGCAGAATTTTTTACACGCTCAGCTAAGGTTTTACTTATTTGAGTGTTTTTATCCTTCTCAGTTTGCTCATGTAAGTATTGTGAAATCGCAGTCACGTTTTCTATTCTGATATACTGACTGGCACCAGCACAAATCAAACTGGTTGCAATTTCGTCTCGCTGAGGAACCGACACAACTAGGCAAAAACTGATTGAATTTTGTTTTGAACAAATGTTGATTAAATGTAAATGATTATCATCTGGTGGCGCATCCAAACAAATAATTACGCCGGATATTTTATGGTTTTTTAGGTAATTTCCTGGGACTAAATCAATCTCCATAAACTGGAGACTCAAACCTGTAATATTCAAGTTGAGAATAGGTTCAGATACGGATTTTGCACCGAGAACTAAGACTTGTTTATTCAAACGCCGGGTTTTCCTTAAATAGCGTATATTTAACCGTCAATTCGAAGTAAATTGATGAATTAAAACTTGAAATCAAACCCTTATCGGTTTTTCGACAGAAATCTTAAATCTGTTGCGGCTTAACAGCGCAATTAAACAGATTCGATGAACATTCCTAGTTGATTGGTGTTTTATCGCTTTTTATCAAACATTTGCCATAGAAGCTCAGGATCATCGGTTTTTTTCAATGCTTTGCGGATATTGTTAAATGCTTTGGCCGCTTTTTCCGGATCTTTAGCAAAACTGGTTAAACGATCACCCTTCCAACCAGCGCGCTTAATGGTTTCATTTTTAAATTTCATACCACCCACACCGCCACCTCCCATAACGATCAAGGTATTTTCAATGTCCTGATGCGGGAGTTTTTCAATGGTAATTTTAGTGAAATCTTCAGGGGTAACCTTCGTAAATGTGGTGTTCATAGTTATTCCTTAAACGCGAGCAGTGTTCACAATTACTATGTCGACTAGAAAAGTAAAAAAAATACCTGATTTTTGTAAATAATTATGATCTGAATATTTCAACTGTGAAGTATTTACCAAAAAGGGGAGAATTTTTAACGACTCTGTAACTTTTAGATTCAATCTTAATAGACGACTACAAAAGTAAGCATCAGCCTTATGTGAAGTACAAGATTAGATCATTAATCATTTTGTGAATTGAAAGCTCATAATGAGCAAAAACCGAAGATGTGATATAACTCGATCCATCTTCGGCTGTGCTTTTACATTTTGCTAAAAGTTGAGATAACCATATCCGCACCAGCATCAGGTAATTCAATTAACGCCTGATATTCGGGAGAATTATACCAAGCATCAAGTGCAGCATGGTCTGGAAACTGCAAAATAGCCACCGATTTATGAGTGAATTCTCCGGTCAGCACATGATCCAGTTTTCCCCGTAATGCGATTTCACCTCGAAATGGTAAAAGCGTAGCGGGAACAGCTTGAGCATATGCCTGAAATTTCTCCGGATCATGAATGGTGGAATGCGCAACAATAAAAGCGTTCATAGTTAATCCTCTTCGTTAATTTCTCGACGCATCCAATCGCTGATTGCCAGACCAATAGCTTCAGGTTGATCTTCCTGCAAAAAGTGAAAACCCTGCCCGATAAATACTGTTTCCAAGTCATCTATCATTGAAATATATTCTGAAACACTGTCTGGTGTAACTATTGCGCCTGGTGTTCCGTAAAGTAGTAGCAACGGCAAATCAGTTTTCTGCATAAATTTACCAATTTTATTGAATGCAATAACATTTCTTTTGGGTTCACCTTCAATCGGCACTTCCAACGGCCAAACAAGTAAAGGTTTGCGTGCTGAAATATCCAAATAAGGCTCTCGATATTGATTCATTTCAGCTTCTGTCAATGATCGATTCACCATAGATGGTAATATTTGTTCCACAAAGCCGTTTTGTTCAATAACGAATACTGGGCCCAATTCGGGATCTTTTAAAAGCCGAAAAAATTCTTCAAGTTGCGGTGAAAGTTCATCAAAGTCTTTGGGAAATGCAAGAGGCAAAGCCCCTTCCATGAATGCAATACCTGCAACATTATCTTCGTGCCGTCGAGCATATTCAAAACCTAAAGCTGCACCCCAATCATGAACAACCAAAGTGATATTTTTTAAATTCAATGCTTCAATAAACTTTTCAAGAAAGACATAGTGATCTTGCAATGTATAGTCAATGTCAGGTTTTCCTGAATTACCCATTCCAACTAAATCAATTGCAATAGCTCTGTGAGTATCGGACACAAAAGGAATAACATTTCTCCATAAATAGGATGATGTTGGATTGCCATGAATAAACAACACCGGATCGCCTTGTCCTTGCTCAATATAATGGATGTCTGTCCCCATTACATTCACAAATTGGCCTTGGAAAGGATACTCTGTCGAAATTGCTGGTCGCGGAAGCTTATAACCGTCTTCCAGGGCATTCGCCAAATTTGCACCCAAAATTACCAAAGCAAAAAACACAAGTGTCTGTGGCATTTTATATAATTTCAAGTTCATTGTTTATTTCCTTATTTGTTAGTTAAATAGTTTTATGTCAATTAGATGATTGCTTACGCGTATAAAACTATATATCTGCAGTAATGCGGCAACAATACTTCAAAATGCAGTCGCCATCTGCTAAATTGCAGAACATGAATTGGGATGATTTACGATATGTATTGTCTATAGCACGATCCGGCACTTTAACGGAGGCTGCCAAACGACTTGAAGTCAATCAAACCACAGTCTCTCGTCGTCTGGAAAGCATAGAAAAGTCTCTGGGTGTACGAATTTTTAAAAAAACGCCCACTGGAATAGTCCTAACTGCGAATGGGAACGAGTTGTTACCAGATGCGGAACAAATTGAGTTACTGATAAATAACGTCCAAAGAAATATTTTAGGGAAAGACTTAAAGTTATCAGGACCGCTTCGAATTACTACCATCGATGTCAGTGCCATCTATGATAATTCATTGTTCATTAGCTTTAATAAATGCTATCCCGATGTAATGCTGGAAATAAGCAATAGCTATACACCACAAAACTTGACCAAGCGAGAAGCAGATATTGCAATTCGATGGACAAACCATCCGCCTGAACATTTGGTTGGGCGAAAACTAACCGAAATCAATTATGGTTTATACGCTCACGAAAATATTCATGTAAAATTTGGTTCTGATTTTAAAAATATTAATTACCCCTGGCTAGACTGGGATGATTCCATGGGTGCCAATGTGACAAAACGCTGGATGAGCAAACAGGTGCCCAACGCAAAAATCGTTGCGAAACTTGATTCTGCAGTTGCGATGATACAAAGTGTAAGGAATGGATTTGGTGTGTCGTTTATTCCCAAAATTTACGCAAACGAAATGCCTGAATTAATCTGTATATATGAACCAGGTAAAGAATTTAACGTCGACATTTGGGTTTTAACTCATCCTGATCTAAGAAACACTGCTAGAGTAAGTGCATTTATGAGTCATGCTTTCGCTTATTATAAAATAACGATCACAGCATATACCCTAAGGTTGCATAAGATATCGAGTTAAAAAGATTTTAGAGCTAGTATAGTAGCGTTTTCATGTGCATTTTCTGGTTTGAGCTTAGTCACTCTAAGTGAAATTCAGAAAATGCACATGAAAACGATAATATGCTGCTATAAAAGCAGCAACGCGGTTTTTATACGATTTTTTATGCAACCTTAGGGTATAGTTAATACGAATCTGCCTTCCACCAAGTCTGAAACATTTTCTGTATAAATGCCTTATGATCTTTATAAACGGTTTTTAGATTCGGGCGAAGCATTTGCTTGTATCTAATTACTTATTCCGTAGTACTAAAGTTCTCATGCCAGTATAAAATACCGGTGTCAGCAGTAGACCAAATAACGTCACACCGATCATACCTGAAAAGACTGTAATTCCCATAACATGACGTACTTCAGCACCGGCACCACTGGCGAAAACCATAGGTATTACTCCAGCAATAAACGCGACCGAAGTCATGATGATCGGACGAAGTCTCAGGCGGCAGGCCTCAATAGATGCTTGCAATGGTGTTTTGCCATCCAATTCAAGTTCTCGGGCAAATTCCACGATTAATATTGCATTTTTGCAAGCGAGACCGATCAATACGGCCATCCCGATTTGCACGAAGATATTATTGTCACCTTCCACTAACCAGACGCCAAACAATGCGAATAGGACACACATCGGAACAATTAATATGATTGTTAGCGGCAGAGTCCAGCTTTCATATAAGGCAGCAAGCACCAGAAAAACAAGTAATATGGATAACAGAAATACAATAAGTGTTGTGTCACCTTGAGTTGTTTGCTGATAACTTAAGTCGGTCCATTCCAGGCTCATGCCTTTTGGTAAAACCTGTGAGGCAATTTCGCTAACCGCCGCCAAAGCTTGAGCGGATGACATGATGCGAGGGTCAGCCTGGCCAATAAGATCAGCCGCTGGATAACCGTTGTATCGTATTACAGGATCAGGACCAAAGGTATTACTAATCTGTACCAGATTACCAATGGGTATCATCTCGCCATCTTTGTTACGTATTTTTAAATTTGAGATCTGATCAGCATTTTCACGAAACGGTGCATCGGCTTGGGCAATAACCTGATATGTGCGTCCAAAACGATTGAAGTCGTTAACATACATTGAACCAAGATAAATCTGTAAGGTTTCAAACAGATCTTTCAATGAGACACCTAACATTTCTGCTTTAACCCGATCCACCTCAACATCAAGCTGTGGCACATTCGCTTGATAAGATGAAACCGGAAAAGTAAGCCCAGGCACTTGCATAATAGCGCCTGTCATGTGCTGCACTGTATTTTGAAGTTGGCCGTAACCGAGTCCAGCACGGTCTTGAACATACAGCGAATAACCCGAACCGGTGCCCAGCCCAAGTATTGGCGGTGGCATAATGGCAAAACCAAAACCTTCCTGAATGGAAAATATTTTAGCTTGAAGTTCTGCAGTGATCTCGATGGCTGAACGTTCACGCTCCTCAAAACTTTTCAAAGGAAAAAAGATGGTGCCGGTATTCGATGTGTTAGTAAATTGCAGCGTATTCAATCCTGGAAAGCCAACAGCATCTTCAATACCTTCAGTTGCCAATGCCAGTTCGCTGATTTTCTTAACTACTTCCTCAGTACGGTCTAATGAAGCACCTTCAGGCAGACGAACGCCACCAATGAGATAAAGCTTGTCTTGTGTTGGAATAAAACCACCTGGTACAGACTGAAACGTCATCCAGGTCAAACCGATAAGTAACAAATACACGATGAAAACCGGACTGCGATGATACAGCATGCGTTTTACAGTGCCGGAATATTTATCCGAACTATATTGAAACACTGCGTTGAATGGGCGAAAAATCCAACCGAACATGGTGTTTATAATCCGCGTTAATCGGTCTGGTGGCTCATCATGCCCTTTGAGAATTGCCGCTGCTAGTGCCGGCGATAAAGTCAATGAATTGATAGCAGATATCGCTGTAGCGATGGCAATGGTTACCGAAAACTGGCGATAGAATTGTCCTGTCACACCGGACAAAAATGCCATCGGAACAAATACCGCAATCAATACCAAACTTATGGCGATAATTGGCCCGCTCACTTCACGCATGGCGCGATGTGCCGCAGCAACCGATGATAAACCCGATGCAATATTACGTTCCACGTTTTCGACGACAACAATTGCATCATCAACAACGATACCTATTGCCAGTACCATGGCAAATAAAGTTAAGGTGTTGATGGAAAAACCCAGCAACATCAATACAGAAAAAGTTCCGATGATTGAAACCGGCACTGCCAGTAACGGAATCAATGATGCTCGCCAGGTTTGTAAAAACAGGATAACAACAAAAACCACCAACAAAACTGCTTCCAGCAACGTGGTGACTACTGCTTCGATGGAACCGCGAACAAAAACCGTTGGATCATAAACCACTTGCCAACTTAAATCCGGCGGGAAGTGTTGTGACAGCTCTTCCATCTTGGCGCGTACATTTTCAGATAACTCAATCGCATTAGCACCAGGTGCCTGCATGATCGGAATGGCAACGGCCTGTTTGTTATTTAGCAATGAACGTAATGCATATTCTGATGCGCCAAGTTCCAGGCGAGCAACGTCGCTTAACCGAGTAATTTCTCCATTGTCACCAGACTTAATGACGATATCGGCAAATTCCTGCTCAGTAACCAGCCTGCCCTTTGCGTTGATCGATAAAGTAAATGCCGAACTGTTCGCTTGTGGCGGTGCACCAATTTGACCTGCAGAAACCTGAATGTTCTGAGCACGAATTGCATTAACAACATCTGCCGCAGTCAGCTTGCGGGCTGCAACCTTGGCCGGATCAAGCCATATACGCATAGCATAATCACCCGCGCCGAATATCAGGGCATCACCAACACCGGGTATCCGAGACAATTCGTCCTTTATATGCAGTACGGCGTAATTACGCAAATAAGTAGCATCGTAACTGCCCTGCGGTGAGAGCAGATGAACCACCATGGTTAAATTGATAGAACGTTTTTGAGTAGCGACACCCAGGCGTCGCACATCTTCAGGCAAACGCGGGGTTGCTTGACTCACACGATTTTGTACCTGCACCTGAGCAAGATCAATATCGGTACCCGGCTTGAAAGTGATGGTCATTGCTAACACACCATCACTGCCCGCCACCGATTTCATGTACATCATATTTTCCACACCGTTAATCGCCTCTTCAAGTGGTGTGGCAACGGTTTCAGCAATCACCTTGGGGTTTGCACCCGGATATACCGCTTGAACAGTAACAGTTGGCGGCACAACATCAGGATATTCGCTAATCGGCAACAACTGCATTGAGATTAAGCCGGCTGTGAATATCAAAATCGATAACACAGCTGCAAATATTGGTCGGTCAATAAAAAAGCGAGAGAAATCTTTCATTAGTTAATGATCACTCGTCTGCCGGTGCGGGTTGAGGTACTGGTGACGCAGGCGGATCGTTCATACCAATGACTTGAGGATTAACCGGCATACCTGGGAAAAATACTTTCTGCACACCATGCACAATAACTTTATCACCCGGCGTCAGCCCTTCTGTCACCATGCGTAAATTTTCCAAACTTCGGCCAATTTTAATGTCACGACGTAGTGCCAGGTTTTTATCATCAACAACGTAAACGTAGCGACGATCCTGATCAGTGAGAATCGCATGCTCGCTAATCAGCATAGCCTGCGGGGCTTGTGTTGTTAACATTTTCACACGTGAAAACAAACCTGGAATCAGTTGATAATCTTCATTGTCCAACACTGCCCGTATTTTGATAGTACCGGTATCAGCCATGACCTTATTGTCAACAAAATCCACAAAACCCTCTCGCGGATAATCCGTTTCGTTTCCAAGCCCAACAAAAACAGTTCGCTTGTGTTTATTATTTTTAGTCGTTGCTTTTTGTTCGTTACTAAAATATTTCAAGTAACTCAATTCATCTATATCAAATACAACATAAATAGGATTTAGCGAGAATATTGTTGTCAGCTGATCTGGCGTGGGATCGGATGCAACCAAATTACCATTGGTGAATAGGGTTCGACCGATGCGACCATTTATGGGCGAACGAATTTTTGTATATTCTAAGTTGAGATTTGCGAGGCTCATGGAAGCTTTTGCAGATTCTACTGCAGCGAGTGATTGATTTTCTGTCGCAACAAGTTGATCGAATTTATCAGGCGAAAGAATTTTTCTTTTTATCAAATCTTTGGCACGCTCGACTTCAGATTTTGCCAGGCTTGCCTGGACTTTGGCACGGGCAAGATTTGCTTTTGCACCATCTAACTCGATTTGGAAGGGTTTTTGGTCAAGGGTATACAATAAGTCACCCTTTTTTATGACATCACCCTCACGAAAATGTACTTTCTTTATCACACCACCAACACGAGGCTGAATTCGTACAACTTCTTTCGCTTCGGTTCGACCATTAAATTCTTCCCACAGCATTAGCTTTTGCACAAGTACTTCTGAAACACTCACCATGGGTGGTGGAGGAAAACCCGCTGCTGCCTGTTCAGGTTTTTTATCACAGCCTGAGAGGGATAATAGTGTTCCAAGTAAAACGACCAAGCTAAGGACTTTAAATGGAAAAAACACAAATGTCTTTGATTGCTGGCACATATTTATAATTAACATCCTCGTTTGGGAGTCATAAAATTTAACGCCTCATTTTCCTCTAATGGAAACTCGTTGACAAGTAAACATCTGGTTTGTTCAGTGAGACTTATAAGGCGGAGTCTGCAAACCCAGCGATGCAGCCCAAGTCTAAGCCAGACAAAATGGGACTGCAAATATCAATTTGTCTTTATTGCATCGTACCTGTGTCAGTTTTATTACTTTTCACCTGTTTTACAATTTAATTGTCGACAATATCAGACATTATGAATATAAATAGTCAAATGCCTCTTGTTTGTGCTTATTCCACATTACAAACAGGTTTTCTCATGAAGGTTCTGCCAGTGTTAATAACAAAATCATCCGCGAGAAAATTACAACCAATCAACATTTGATAATTGAGGCCAGTGCGATCAACGATATTTACCTCAATTTCCTTATAAATATTTGCCAGACAAATATGCATCTTGACAACAATTCTTTCCTGCATTTCACTGAAATGACGTTTGATCTTCACAATGCGTTCAACCTTGCGCTGCATGCGAATTTGATTCCCTTTAAAATTAGCGACTGAAAGAAACCCTTATTACGGTACCCATCGTCAAAGTTCATGGTCTCATTAATCATTCCCGCAACTTACCCGACCGACGTGATTTAAACTGGTCGTGGCCCTTTCAAGCACCTAAATATGCTCCTCAGATGGCGGCATTTTCCGCGCCATGGTTCCGCTTGGTGGGCGAGTCAAAAAAGACACCCTGTTAGGTTTGGTCGCAAGCCCTTTCGGCGAAAAAGAAGCAAGAATCACCTCAACAATTAACGGAATTATTATTGGCAGAACCAACCTGCCCCTGGTTAATGAAGGCGATGGCCTGTTTCACATAGCGCGTTTTGTACATGTGAATGAGGCTGCAAAAAAAGTTGATGAATTTCATGAGGAACACTCACCGAAGCTGCTACCCTTTCCACATCAGGAAAGTCCGATAATTTAATGAAGATATTCATAGCGTGATCACAAAGAAATTTGCTTTGATCCAATAAAAGAAATCTATAGTGTTGATATCAGCTTATAATAATATCGTTTTCGCTACATCTGCCATAAGCAACTTAAGGTCAACGAAATCCTTTGCACAGAGTAATAATTTTTTTCTAAAACTGGCGTTAATTTATGGGTTAAAATACTAGCATCTGGCTTAAGAAAAATAATCAAATATAGTCCAGAAAAATTAAAATATTTAGCACCTGTTTTGACTTTTAGCGATACAATTAATACATGAATTTGCTTTAAACATAAGGTATTAACAAGTCGGAAATAAAGAACTAGAGTTTAGAGTTTCGTAACAAAAAAAGGAGGAAATTACTAAAAATAACTTGACAAATAAACGCTATCGCGTTGCCGCTTAATTAAACAATTTAGTTTTTAAAATTGTTTAATTAAGCGG
>Ga0316207_10001585_pt1 | contig 27049 bp, 22 predicted proteins | sample 6weekpyrite_MG_FD_204943 | JGI IMG/M metagenome (GOLD analysis project Ga0316207, IMG submission 204943) | Microbial mat bacterial communities from mineral coupon in-situ incubated in ocean water Damariscotta River, Maine, United States -... | ecosystem: Environmental > Aquatic > Marine >... | reverse complement strand
TGACCGAGATGCTGGAGGCGCTGAAACTCCTGCATGTTGCCGGGCCGCTGGCGTCAAACCGGATCGCCTCGGCCTCCTGCTCGGGCGGTGAGGCGAGCCTGATGGCCGATGCTGTCGACGGGCGTGGGGTGGCTTTCCCGGCCCTGAACGCGGCCCAGAAACGGGATCTGCGGGCCGTGCTGGGGCCCAAGGTCGCGCTCGCCAACCCCTTGGATTACCACACTTATATTTGGGGCAATGAGGCGGCGCAGACAGCCACATTCAGCGCGATGATGGATCCGGGCCTGGCGCTTGGTTGTCTGGTGCTGGATTTCCCCCGCGCCGACCGGTGCAGCTCGGATGACTGGGATGCCGTTTTGCGCGCCGCCAAGGCCACCCAGGATGCGCGCGGCGTGCCGATGGCACTGGTCGCGACCCTGCCCGAAACCCTGCCGGAACCGATCTGCGAGGCGATGGTCGCCGAGGGTGTGACGCCGCTTTGCGGGCTGTCGGATGCGGTTGCCGCGATTGAGGCGGCGGCGCTTGATCTGCCCGCCCCGGCCGCGCCCGTCCTGTTGCCGGAACCCGTTGAAAACGCAAGCGTATTGACCGAAGAGGCGGCCAAATCCGCGCTGGCGACATACGGATTGCGGGTGCCGAAATTCCGCCATGCGCATGCAGGCGACGTGGGAAAGGCCGCCGCCGATCTTGGATTTCCGGTCGTGGTCAAGGGGATCGGGCTGGCCCACAAGACAGAGGCGGGCGCGGTGGCTCTGAACCTGACCAGCGCGCAAGCCGTGCGCGCCGCAACAGCGGCCATGCCGGGGCAGGAATTTCTGATAGAAGAAATGATCGCGGGCGGCGTGGCCGAGCTGCTGGTGGGCGTGATGCTGGACCCGGCGCATGGTTATGTGATGACGCTTGCGGCGGGCGGCGTGTTGACCGAGCTGATGGCCGACAGCGCCACGATGCTGGTGCCGGTGACGGGCGCAGAGGTTGAGGCGGCGCTGATGCGGCTTAGATGCGCGCCGCTCCTGTCGGGCTATCGCGGCGGGCGGCCTGCGGATATCAAGGCGGTGGTCCACGCAGTTCTGGCGGTGCAGGATTACGTTATCGCGCATCAGGGCCGGGTGGCGGAGGTCGAGGTCAACCCGCTGATCTGCACGCCCGATGCGGCCATCGCCGCCGATGCGTTGATCAGGGGCAAGGAGTAGGACGGAATGGAAAATCCAATAAAAACAGAGCGCCACGGTCATGTGTTGGAGGTCACGCTGGACCGGCCCAAGGCCAATGCGATCGATCTTGCGACCAGCCGGATCATGGGTGAGGTTTTCACCGAGTTCCGCGATGACCCCGATCTGCGGGTGGCGATTGTGACCGGCGCGGGCGAAAAGTTTTTTTGCCCCGGTTGGGATCTGAAGGCCGCAGCCGATGGCGACGCGGTGGATGGCGATTATGGCAAGGGCGGCTTTGGCGGCTTGCAGGAGCTGCGGGCGCTAAATAAGCCGGTGATCGCGGCGGTGAATGGCATATGTTGTGGCGGCGGGTTGGAGCTGGCGCTATCGGCTGACATTATTCTGGCCGCCGATCACGCCAGTTTTGCATTGCCCGAGATCCGGTCGGGTACGGTTGCGGATGCGGCCTCCGTCAAGCTGCCCAAGCGCATTCCCTATCATATCGCGATGGAGATGCTCTTTACGGGGCGCTGGATCGACGCCGAGGAAGCCTATCGCTGGGGCATGATCAACCATATCCACCCGGGCGCACAACTGCTTGAAAAGGCGCGCGAAATGGCTGCTCTTCTGGCCTCGGGTCCGCCGCTTGTCTATGCCGCGATCAAGGAGATCGTGCGCGAGGCGGAGGATATGAAGTTTCAGGACGCGATGAACCGGATCACACGAAGCCAGTTTGAAACGGTCGAAAAACTCTACCGGTCCGAGGATCAGATGGAAGGGGCCAAGGCCTTTGCCGAGAAACGCGATCCGGTCTGGAAAGGGCGGTAATTTCGGGGCGTCACACCCAGTGCACATGCCGTACACATCCTGTACATACACATGTGCTCAATCCAAATTTAAGAAAATTGCGTCAGTCTGTCCCCTGATTTCCTGACATGAGGGGGCAGAGATGCTATCAGAGGACAAGCCGCTGCCGGCCAGCAAGAGGCAGCATCACCATTATCTTTTCGACGCCATGTCGCGGCTGGAATGGGACCTGCAGAACCGTATCGCGCTGAAGGGCCGCATCCCGCGTGAATGGCACCGGATCAGCGCCGAGCGCGACCATGCGACGGACCGGATCACCATCCGGCTGGACCGGGATGTGCTGAAGTTTTTTCGTTCGATGGGGCCGGGATACCAGCCGCGCATCAATCAGGTGCTCAGGGCATTCATGCACGCCAAGCTGATGGGGATTTTGGAGGGTGACGACACTCTGGACCGGTTCCGTGAACAGGAGATGGGACCGTTCGACGAGCGGCCGGAATGGGGGTTCAACGACCGGATGCATGCGAAGTTAGCGGAAAAGAGGCGGCGGCGGGAGGAGGAGGGGGAGTGACGGGTTTGGGCCCAGACTTTTGAATTCTGCGGATTGTTTGAATGTCCGCCATCAAGACGAGAACCCAAAACTTTCACCATGGCTTCGGCCTCGAAGGTGGTTTTCGGCAGGGTCAATCAAGGCAGGTTGCGCCTGTTCAAAAGACCAAGATTTTTGGGAATGCCAGACGATTTGCTGCTAAGCAACCAACAGAAAGAACCATGGCTGCCCAAGAGGTGGGCAGCCATGAACAAATTCATTTACCTTTGCCACCGCTAGATGGTCCATTTGAACGTCCGCCTCCAGACGGATTTCCTGTCTGACTTGGCCATCCACCACCGTCACCTTGACCTTTTCCCATTTTAATACTCCTCCGATGCCAATTGTTTCAGTCAACTGTATGTGGTGAGCACGGATGTGGCCTGCAAGTTGAAAAATAGGAAACTATCGGTTTCATGAACCTAAGCTAGGAAGCTGTTGCTCCTCCAAGAAATCTCCGTTTGTTGCACGGTTGGCCAAACCGGGCATCTACGCACGTGCAGCGAAGGTCTGTTTCCTCCGCGACTCAGCCATTCAAATGATAAGTGGCAGATCATAAGCCGGGATGAGCCCCGCCTTATGTCTCATGAGAGTGTTCCGTTACCCCGCCACCGATCCCGCCTGCAGGCTCTGCACCCCGATATCGCCGGCGCGGGCGGCGCGGATGGCGAGGGCGGCGGCATGGGCCCCGGCGGCGGTGGTGAAATAGGGGATCTTGTCGTATAGCGCGACCGAGCGGATCTCGCGGCTGTCCTCGACCGCTTGCGCGCCTTCGGTGGTGTTCAGAACCATCGCGACGCGGTTGTCTTTCAGCATGTCGACAATGTCGGGGCGGCCCTCATAGACCTTGTTAACCACATCGCAGGCCAGCCCGTGACCGGCCAGCCAGGCCGCGGACCCCCGCGTGGCGACAAGGCTAAAGCCCAGATCCACAAGGATTTTTGCAGCCTCCAGCATCATCGGCGTCTTGTCGGTATCCTTGATCGAGATGAAGACGAGCCCCGCCTCGGGCAGCACCGTTCCGGCACCCATCTGTGCCTTGAGGAAGGCGCGGGGGAAGGACACGTCCCAGCCCATCACCTCGCCGGTTGAGCGCATTTCAGGGCCCAGGATGGTGTCGACGCCGGGGAACCGGGCGAAGGGCAGCACCGCCTCTTTGACCGAAAACCACGGCATCGCCGGGTCGGCCAGGGTCATCGGATCGGCCATCGGCAGGGTGCCGGGCTTGGCATCGGCGGGGTAGGGGCCGCGGAAGGGGAAGGTGCTAAGCGGTTCGCCCGCCATCAGCCGCGCCGCGATCGAGGCAATGGCGCTGTCGGTGGCCTTGGCGACAAAGGGCACGGTGCGCGAGGCGCGGGGGTTGACCTCGATGAGGTAGATCTCATTGTTTTTTACCGCAAATTGCACGTTCATCAGGCCAACGACATTGAGCGCGAGGGCCAGCGCGTGGGTCTGTTCCTCGATCCGGGCAATGACATCGCGCGGCAGCGAATAGGGCGGCAGCGAACAGGCGCTGTCGCCGGAATGCACACCGGCCTCTTCGATATGCTGCATGATGCCCGCGATATGCACATCCGTGCCGTCGCAGAGCGCATCGACATCAAGCTCGGTGGCCCCGTCGAGATAGCTGTCGAGCAGCACGGGGCTGTCGCCCGAGACCACCACCGCCTCGGAGATGTAGCGCTCCAGCTGGGCGGTGTCGCGCACGATCTCCATGGCGCGGCCGCCAAGCACATAAGACGGGCGGATAACCAGCGGATAGCCCAGTTTTTCAGCCGCTGCACGGGCCTGATCATCGGTCGATGCGATGGCGTTTCTGGGTTGTTTCAGGCCCAGTTTGTTGACCAGGTCCTGAAACCGTTCACGATCTTCGGCAAGGTCGATGGCGTCGGGCGTGGTGCCGAGGATGGGAATACCGGCCTCTTCCAGCGCATTGGCCAGTTTCAGGGGCGTCTGGCCGCCGAACTGGACGATGACGCCGTGCAGCGTGCCGTTTTCCTGTTCGCGGGCCAGGATCTCCATCACATGTTCAAAGGTGAGCGGTTCGAAATAGAGCCTGTCGGAGGTGTCATAATCGGTGCTGACCGTTTCGGGATTGCAGTTGATCATGATGGTTTCATAGCCCGCCTCGGTCAGGGCAAAGCAGGCATGACAGCAGCAATAGTCAAATTCGATGCCCTGGCCGATCCGGTTGGGTCCACCGCCCAAAATAACGACTTTCCGGGCGTTTGAGGGGCGGGCTTCACATTCTGCTTCACCCATGACGCTGTGTTCATAGGTTGAATACATGTAAGGCGTCTGCGCTTCGAATTCCGCCGCGCAGGTGTCGATCCGCTTAAACTGGGCGACCACGCCAAGGTTGAGGCGGGCGCGCCGGATCGCCGCCTCGTCCTGGCCTGTGAGGCTGGCCAGTCGGGCATCGGTAAAGCCCATCATCTTGAGCGCGCGCAGGCCTGCCTCGGTTTCGGGCAACCCGTTTTTGCGGATATCGGCTTCGGTTTCGACGATCTCGCGGATGCGGGCCAGGAACCACGGGTCAAAGGCGGTGATGGCCTGGATCTCGTCGTTCGAGAGCCCCTCGCGCATGGCCTGCGCAATGACACGGAGGCGGTCCGGGGTTTGTTCTGAGAGCGCTTTGGAAATCGCCGCCTTGTCGGGCGCGCCGGGGATGGCGATCTCATCGAATCCGGTCAGGCCGGTTTCCATCGAGGCCAGCGCCTTTTGCAGGGATTCGTGGATTGTGCGCCCGATGGCCATCGCCTCGCCCACCGATTTCATCGCCGTCGTCAGGTGTGGCTGCGCGCCCGGAAACTTTTCAAAGGCAAAGCGCGGGATCTTGGTGACGACATAATCGATGGTGGGCTCGAACGAGGCGGGCGTCACCTTGGTGATGTCATTGTCCAGCTCATCGAGCGTGTAGCCCACCGCCAGTTTCGCGGCGATCTTGGCGATCGGGAAACCGGTGGCCTTGGAGGCCAGCGCCGAGGAGCGGCTGACGCGCGGGTTCATCTCGATCACCACCATGCGGCCATCTTCGGGGTTGATGGCCCATTGCACGTTGGAGCCGCCGGTTTCGACCCCGATCTCGCGCAGGACGGCGATCGAGCCGTTGCGCATGATCTGGTATTCCTTGTCGGTCAGCGTCAGGGCCGGCGCGACGGTGATGCTGTCGCCGGTATGGACCCCCATCGGATCGACGTTTTCAATGGAACAGACGATGATGGCGTTGTCGGCGGTGTCGCGCACCACCTCCATCTCGAACTCTTTCCACCCCAAAAGCGATTCATCGACCAGGATCTGGCCGACCGGCGAGGCATCCATGCCAGAGCGGCAGAAATGGATGTAATCCTCGCGGTTATAGGCCACGCCGCCCCCCGTTCCGCCAAGGGTAAAAGCGGGGCGGATGATGGCGGGCAGGCCGATATCCTCAAGCGCATCAAGCGCGATCTGCACCCCGGCATCGAGATCGGATTTGCCGTTGTCGAGCTTGGGGGCCGTGACGATGGTGGCGCGCGGGTTCTCGATGCCCAACCGGTCCATCGCCTCGCGGAATAGCGCCCGGTCCTCGGCCATCTCGATGGCTTCGCGCTTGGCCCCGATCATCTCGACGTTGAATTTCTCCAGCACGCCCATTTCTTCCAGCGCCAATGACGTGTTCAGCCCGGTCTGCCCGCCCATCGTGGGCAGGAGAGCGTCGGGGCGTTCCTTTTCGATGATCTTGGCCACGATCTCGGGCGTGATCGGCTCGATATAGGTGGCATCGGCCAGGCCCGGATCGGTCATGATGGTGGCGGGGTTGGAATTGACCAGGATGACCCGGTAGCCTTCCTCGCGCAGCGCCTTGCAGGCCTGGGCCCCGGAATAGTCAAATTCGCAGGCCTGTCCGATGACGATGGGGCCCGCGCCGATAATCATGATGGATTGGATATCGGTTCTTTTTGGCATCAAGGCATCCCCGGCGGCAATCAGGTGAGCGGCAAAGGCCAAGGCCCGCGCGCGCAAATTCTTCTGCGTTTTAGGGATTACGGGGGGCGGCGCAAGGGGGGGCGGGCAGGTTTCTGGTGCCCGCGGGCATCCATTGTTGTTGGCGCGGGGCAAAACACGCTAGAGACCGGCCAAGAGAATCACCGGGGGGCCAGGGGCCGTTTACCCAATGCGCATGACGTTTGATCAGGGGCCGGATGGCGGGCCCGCCCGCTTCGAGGGCCCGCGCGCGATGATCGTGGCGCAGTCGGGCGAAGATGTGCCGGGCGCATTGGCCGCATTGGATGCGGCGCGTGCCGAGGGGCATTGGCTGGCCGGTTATGCAAGCTATGAGCTGGGCTATGCGCTGGAGCCGCGGCTGGCCCCCTTGATGCCTGCGGATCGGCACCTGCCGCTGATCTCGTTTGGCGTATTTGATGCGCCGGGTGCCGCGGTCACCACCCCTGCCACAACCCTGCGCCCGGCCCATGTCGCGCCCAGATGGACGCGGAGCCGCTATGACGCGGCCTTTGAGGCGCTGCACGCGTTGATCGGGGCGGGTGATCTTTACCAGGCCAACCTGACCTTTCCGATCGACCTGGATCTGCCCGGTTCCAGCGCCGCGGCGCTTTATCAGATGTTGATGGCGCATCAGCCGGTGGGCCATGGCGTACTGATCGAGCAGCCGGGCGGGCCCGATATCCTGTCGCGCAGCCCTGAGCTGTTTTTCAGCACCGATGCGGGCGGGCGCATTCAGACCCGGCCGATGAAGGGCACGGCCCCCCGCCATGACGATCCGGTCGCCGATATGGCCGCGCGCGATGCGTTGGCGGCGGATGAGAAAAACCAGGCCGAGAACCTGATGATCGTTGATCTGTTGCGCAACGACATCTCGCGCGTCTGCCAGCCCGGATCGGTGCGGGTGCCCGAGCTCTTCAAGATCGAGACCTATGCCACCGTGCATCAGATGGTGTCCGAGATCGAGGGGATGCTGACCCCCGGGATCACGCTGTCGGATATTCTGCGCGCGCTTTTCCCCTGCGGATCGGTGACCGGCGCGCCCAAGCTGCGCGCCATGCAGGTGATCCGCGACCTGGAACCCTGGCCGCGCGAGATCTATTGCGGATCCATCGGCTGGGCTGCCCCCGATGGGCGGGCGTCCTTCAATGTTGCTATCCGTACGATTTTGCGCGAAAAATCGGGGCGTAGTGTTGTAAATGTTGGGGGTGGCGTGGTCTGGGACAGCACTGCCCCATCAGAGTATGAGGAGGCGTTGTGGAAGGCCCGTTTTCTGACCCGATTCCACCCGGAACCCGCCTGATCGAGACCTTTGGCTGGGTGCCCGGGCGCGGTATCGCCCGGCTTGAGGCGCATCTGGCGCGGCTTGCTGCCTCGGCCGCGCTCTTTGGTTATCCGGTCAATCACACCCATATCGCGGCGCTGATCGACAGCCTGTCGGGCGAAAGGTCTTTGCGCTGCCGCCTGACATTGGGCCGCGATGGGGTGGCCGATCTGACCTGGTCCTATATGCCCGACGCGCCCGATCGCCCGTGGCGGGTGGGGCTGGCCGGCGCGCGGCTTTGCGCCTCGGATTTCTGGTTGCGGCACAAAACCACCGAGCGCGACCTTTATGACCGGGCCCGCAACCATCTGCCCGATGGCATTGACGAGATCCTGTTTCTTAATGAACGCGATGAGATCTGCGAGGGCACGATCACCAATCTCTTTGTCACCTGTGCCGACGGGCGGCGGGTGACGCCACCTCTAAGCTCTGGCTGTCTGCCGGGGATCTTGCGGGGCGAATTGCTGGCCCGGGGCGCAGTCGAGGAGGCGGTGGTCACGCCAGAGATGCTGAACAATGCCGCCGCCCTGCATCTGGGCAATGCGCTGCGCGGTGAGATCGGGGCCGTGATGGTGCCGGGGGCCGCGCGCTATTCGACCATATAGGCGCGGGTCAGCGGCACCGCATTCTGAGCCCGGGCCAGTTGCACCTGGAACACGCATTGGCGGCCATGGCGAAAGGTCATTTCGCTGGCGGCGAGATAATAGCGCCACATACGCACGAAGCGCGCGTCATAAAGCGCGGCTGCGGCGTCTGATTTCGCCTCGAACCGGTCCAGCCAATGTTTCAGCGTTTCGGCGTAATGCAGTCGCCAAACCTCGATATCGGTCTGGTAGAGCCGGGATTTTTCGACGGCGGCGCTGATCTCGGACAGGGCGGGGACATAGCCGCCGGGAAAGATGTATTTGTTGATCCAGGGGCTGGTCGTGCCCGGCGGGGCGGCGCGCCCGATGGTGTGGATCAACGCCACGCCGGTATCGGTCAGCCGGTCGCGGACGGTATCGAAATATTCGCCATAATGCGGCACGCCGACATGTTCGAACATGCCCACCGAAACGATGCGGTCAAATTGCCCGGTCACGGCGCGGTAATCCTTGAGCTCGAACCGGATCTTGTCGGACAGCCCCTCGGCGCGGGCCCGTTCGGTGGCCCAGGCATGTTGTTCGGTCGAGAGCGTCACGCCCAGAACCTCGACCCCGTGATCGCGCGCCAGGCTAAGCGCGAGCCCGCCCCAGCCGCATCCGATCTCAAAGACGCGCATGCCCGGTTCGAGCCGGAGCTTTCTGGCGATATGCGCCTTTTTCGCGGTTTGCGCCTGTTCCAGCGTGACATCGGGCCGTTCGAAATAGGCGCAGGAATATTGCCGATCCGCATCCAGAAAGAGATCATAGAGCCGCGCCGAGAGATCATAGTGATGGGCCACGTTGGCGCGGGCGCGATGGACGGGATTCCATTGATCGAATCGCCGCCGCATCTGGCGCACCCGCCCGGCCGAGCGGCGCCACCACAGATGATCCGAGCTGTCGACATTCATCGCCAGAAAGGCAAAGAGATTGCGCAGATCGTCGCCCGGGATGGTTAGGTCGCCGCTCATATAGGCCTCGCCCAGGGCCATATCGGTGGTCAGAACCAGCTTGCGGGGCAGCTCGGGGCTGTGAAATTGCATCGCCACCTCAGGGCCCGGCGCACCGGCAAAGCGCCGGGTCTGGCCGTCGGCAAAGGTAACGTCGAGCTGGCCGACGCTGACAAACCCCTGCATCATGTGATCAAACAGCCGATCCCACATTGCCTGGCTCCTCTCTATCCCTTTGCGATCCCCGGTCATTTCATCGCAACACAGTGCCAAATCGGGCGACAAATTCAAGCCCGGGCCGTTGCAGCGCCCGCAAAGGGGCCGCGCGCGCCCTTGATGTCTTGACTTCCCGGCCCCGAAAAGGTGTATCGGCGCGGTGATATTCCAACCCCCGAAGGGACCGCCCCCATGCATGCCTATCGCAGCCAGACTTGCGCCGAACTGACCAAGGAAAACGTCGGCGAAACCGTGCGCCTGTCGGGGTGGGTGCATCGGGTACGCGACCATGGCGGGGTCTTGTTCATCGACCTGCGCGACCATTACGGCATCACCCAGGTCATCGCCGATGCCGACAGCCCGGTCTTTGCCGCGTTGGAAAAGGTCCGCTCGGAATGGTGCATCCGCATCGATGGCAATGTTCTGGCGCGCGATGGCAGCCTGGTGAACCCGGCCCTGCCCACCGGCGAGATCGAGGTTTTTGCGCGCGATCTGGAGGTGCTGGGCGCATCCGAGGAATTGCCGCTGATGGTGTTCGGCGATCAGGAATACCCCGAAGAAACGCGCCTGCGCTATAGGTTCCTCGATCTGCGGCGCGAGAAGATGCAGGCCAATATGAAACTGCGTTCGGATGTTGTCCGGTCGATCCGGCAACGCATGTGGGACCGCGATTTCAACGAGTTTCAGACCCCCATCATCACCGCCTCCAGCCCCGAAGGGGCCCGCGATTTCCTGGTGCCGAGCCGCCTGCATCCGGGCCGGTTCTACGCCCTGCCGCAGGCCCCGCAGCAGTTCAAGCAGCTCTTGATGGTTTCGGGCTTTGACAAATATTTCCAGATCGCGCCCTGTTTCCGCGACGAGGATCCGCGCGCCGACCGCTCGCCCACCGATTTCTACCAGCTCGACATGGAGATGAGCTTTGTCACGCAGCAGGATGTGTTCGACACCATCCAGCCGGTGATCGAGGGCATTTTCGAAGAGTTCGGGGGGGGGCACAAGGTCGATAAAATGTGGCCGCAGATCTCCTATAAGGATGCCGCGCGCTGGTATGGCACCGACAAGCCCGATTTGCGCAACCCGATCAAGATGCAGGATGTCTCCGATCATTTCCGGGGCTCGGGCTTTGCCATTTTCGCCAAGCTTCTGGAGCATGAGGGCACCGAGATCCGCGCCATTCCGGCCCATGGGGGCGGCAGCCGCAAATTCTGTGACCGGATGAACAAGTTTGCCCAGGAACAGGGCCTGCCGGGAATGGGGTATATTTTCTGGCGCGACAAGACCGCCGATTCCGTGGCGCAGGAACTGGGCATATCCGTCAAGGAAGCACAGGCCAAGCTGAAGTCGGGTGACGTCGCAGGCGGTATGGAAGCTGCGGGGCCCTTGGCCAAGAACATCGGCCCCGAGCGCACCGAGGCCATCCGCCTGCAACTGGGGCTGGGCAAGGGCGATGCGGCGTTTTTCTTGGGCGGCAAACCGTCTGCGTTTGAGGCCGTCGCGGGCCGCGCCCGTGTTGTCATCGGCGATGAGTTGGGCCTGACGGAACAAAACCGCTTTGCGTTCGCGTGGATCGTCGATTTCCCGCTTTACGAGGCCGATGATGAAACCGGCCGGGTCGATTTCAGCCATAACCCGTTTTCGATGCCGCAGGGCGGTATGGCCGCGCTTGACGGCGACCCGCTTGAGGCTTTGGGCTATCAATATGACCTGGCCTGCAATGGCTATGAGCTGGTCTCGGGTGCGATCCGGAACCACCAGCCCGAGATCATGTTCAAGGCTTTCGAGCTGGCGGGCTATGGCGAGGAAGAGGTGCGCAAGCGTTTTGGCGGCATGGTCAATGCCTTCACCTATGGCGCGCCGCCGCATGGGGGCTGTGCCGCAGGGATCGACCGGATCGTGATGCTGTTGGCCGATGAGGCCAATATTCGCGAGGTCATCCTTTTCCCGATGAACCAGCGCGCCGAGGATCTGATGATGGATGCGCCGTCTGAACCGATGGCCGATCAGTTGATGGAGCTGGGCCTGCGCGTCATCCCGCAGGACTGACGGCGCGGCGCAGATTTCCCTTCGGGCCGGGCGGCGGTGTGGTTAAAGTGGTGTCAGTGCCCCTTTGCCCGGACGCCGCATGACCAGCCGCGCGACCCTTGCCCAGATACGGTTTGGCACCGGGTTGCGCCCGGGCCGGCCTCTGCCGGATGCCGACGCGCTGATCGACCGTCTGACCGGCCCCGATCATGTGGCGCGGCGCTACCCCCTGGAAGATTTTGAAACCCGCGCGGTTGCGGCGCAGACCTATCTGTCGGAGCTGCGCGCCGCGCGCGGGGCCGATGATGGGCCCGAATGCCGGGCAGCCGCGCGTCGGATCATGCGCGACGCCAAATCCCGGCAGTTGGCCATATCGCTGGCGCGCGGGGTTGCGTCCGATGATGGGTTGCGCGAGCGGCTGACCTGGTTTTGGGCCGATCATTTCACCACCGTAGGCCAGCGTGCGGTCATGCGAGGCGCGATCACGGCCTATGTCGAGGACGCCATCCGCCCGCATGTGGCGGGCCGGTTCGGCGACATGCTGGAGGCTGCGATCCTGCATCCGGTGATGATCCTCTATCTTGATCAGGAGCGGTCGATCGGGCCCAACTCGCGCAACGGGTTGGCCAACGGGCGGGGTCTGAATGAAAACCTGGCGCGCGAATTGCTTGAGCTGCACACGCTGGGGGTCAATTCCGGATATACGCAGCGCGATGTGCGCCAGATGGCCGAGCTGTTGACGGGCATCGGGCTGGCGCGTGGGCGCGAGATGGTGTTTCGCCCGGGCAATGCCGAACCGGGGCCCGAGGAAATTTTGGGCGAGACATATGGCGGGGCGGATCCGGCATCTCTGGATGAGGTGCGCGCTGCCTTGCAGGATCTGGCGCGCCGCCCGGAAACGGCCCGGCATCTGTGCACGAAACTGGTCGATTATTTCCTGTCCGATGGGCCCGATGCAGGTGTGGTTGAGGCGATGACGGCAGCCTATCTGCAATCGGGCGGCGATCTGGCGGCGGTGATGCGGGTGATGCTGGCGCATGACGCGGCCTGGCACCCCGGCCCCGGGCGGGTCAAGCGGCCGTTTCATTATGTCGTATCGGGGCTGCGCGCGCTTGGTGTGGTGCCCGACCGGATCGCCCGGGCCCGACAGCGCGAGATCAATCAATGGGCACAGTTGCCGATGGTCGCGATGGGGCAGCGTTGGCAGGGGGCCGGGGGGCCGGACGGGTTTTTTGACGACGATCCGGAATGGATCCACCCGCAGGCGCTGGCGGCCCGGGTGGGGTGGGCGATGGCGGTGCCGTCGCGAATGCGCCGTCGGCTGCCCGATCCGCGCGAATTTGCCACCGCCTGCCTGGGCGATCACGCGGGTGACACCCTGCAATGGGCCGCGGCACGGGCCGAAACCCGCGCCGAAGGGGTTGGGATCATCCTGGCCTCGCCCGATTTCATGAGGAGCTGACATGGCCGCATTGACCCGCCGTGAGATGCTGCTGCGTTCGGCCGTCCTGGGCTGTTCGGCGGCGGCCAGCCCGCTTTTCACGCCTGTCGCGCTGGCCTCGGTGCCGGGCGATAACCGGCTGGTGGTGATCATCCTGCGCGGCGCGATGGACGGGCTCGATGTGATCCAGCCCTATGGCGATCCAGCACTTGCGCCGGCGCGCCCGGGGTTCGAGATCGGCCCTGAAACCGGTGCGCTTGATCTGGACGGGTTCTTTGCGCTGCATCCCGGCCTGCAGGATCTCTGGCCGCTCTGGCAGGCGGGCGAGTTGGGTTTTGCCCATGCTGTCTCGACCCCCTATCGCAACGCGCGCAGCCATTTCGACGGGCAGGATCTGCTGGAGGCCGGGACCCAGGCGGGCACCGAGGGGCGGGCGCATGATGATGGCTGGTTGAACCGGTTTTTACAGACGCGGCCCGGTACCACGCGCGAAACCGCGCTGGCGGTGGGCCGGGAGGACGCGTTGATCCTGCGCGGTGCGGCCCCGTCGGTGTCGTGGTCACCGGCCTCGCGGCTCTCGCTTTCGCCCGCGACCTCGGATCTTTTGGGGCTGATCTACCGGGATGATCCGCTGTTTCAAGCGGCCTTCGCGGATGCCCGGTTCTATTCCGACCTGCTATATGGCGATGTCGCGGCGGCAGCGGACGCGGAGGGCATGATGGCGGCGATGACGCGCGGCGCGGCGCGCGCCGGTTCCACATCTGCGATTGCCGATTTCGCGGCCGAGCGTCTGCGCGCCGATGCGCGGATCGCCAGTTTTTCACTTGGTGGCTGGGACACGCATCGCGGGCAAGTCGGGTCGATCCGGCGTGCCCTGGGCCATCTGTCGACCGCGATTTTGCGGCTGCGCGCGGGGCTGGGGCCCGATTGGGCGCGCACCACCGTTCTGGCGATGACCGAATTTGGCCGGACCTTGCGTGAAAATGGCAGCGGCGGCACCGATCATGGCACCGGCGCGGCGCTGGTGATGGCGGGCGGCGCGCTGAATGGCGGGCGGGTTTTTGGCGATTGGCCGGGGCTGGAGGAGGCCGCTCTTTTCGACCGGCGCGACCTGATGCCGACCCGCGATGTGCGGGCCTATGCGGCCTGGGCCATGGCGGGGCTTTTCGGGACCGGGCGTTCGACGCTTGAGGATCAGATCTTTCCGGGGCTCGATATGGGCGCGGATCCTGGGTTGTTGCGCTGACGCCCGGGGCCCCCTGTCGTGGTGCGTGACCCCGGGTTGGCTGCGCGCAGGCGGGAGAGCCAACCCGCGCAGCTCAGCGTAAAACCTGAAACCGCCCGTCAGGTCAGCGGCGCGATTTTCAGCAGTCTCAGACCGCGGCCATCCCGGCCATTTTGGAGCTGATCAGCGCCCTGAGCCGGGCGCGTTCGCCCTGCGCCAGCTTGCCGGGCAAGGCATGCGCGGTTTCCTGCAGCCGCGTGTCATGGGCCGAACGTGCCAGACCCAACAGGAACCGGCGCAGATACCCCATCGGCGGGGTCTCCTGTTCAAGTAGTTCCAGCGCGTGGGCCAGATCTTCACGCAGCGCCAGCGGATCGGGTTGCAGAACGGTGCCATCCAGTGGGCGCGGCCCGTGCGGGCGCATATCCCGGGGCAAATGGCGCAGGATCTCGGTCTGGAATGCGGCCAGCGTATCAACTGGTTTTGGCAGGAACCCATCCGCCCCGGCCGCCAGCGCCGATTGCGCCGCGGCCTGGCGTTCGGCCCCCGATGTGGCCAACAGCACCGGCACGCGATGGCCCGCGCTGTTCATTTCATGGATCAATGACAGGCCCGAGCCATCGGGCAGGCCAAGATCCACGATCGCCACCGAAGGCCGGTAGGTTTTCAGGTGACGATGCGCCGAGGCGAGGCAATCGGCCCGACGGATCCGCGCGCCTGAACGCAGACATAAAAGGCGCAGCGCCTCGGATGCGAAACGGCTGTCTTCGACAGCCAGGATCGTCAACCCCGCGAGAGGACGCGTCGCAGTTGGTTTGGGATGAAAAAACGGCAATTCCTGTTCCGTGTGATGTGTGTCGGTGTCCATGTCCAAAAGCCCCCAAGGCGATTCTGCTTCCGATTAGACAGGCTTAAGGTTGACAGATCGTAAACGGGCGCGGCGACGCGCCTCTTGTCATCGCCCCGGTTGGCGGCGCATATGCGGGGGGCGAAGCAATCAAAGGACGTGACAATGATCGGACGGCTCAATCACGTGGCCATCGCGGTGCCGGATCTGGAGGCCGCCAGCGCGCAGTATCGCGACACGTTGGGGGCGCATGTGAACCCGCCCCAGGACGAGCCAGATCATGGCGTTACCGTCGTGTTTATCGATCTGCCCAATACGAAGATTGAGCTTTTGTATCCCCTGGGCGAGGCCAGCCCGATCACCGGGTTTCTTGAGAAAAACCCGGCGGGCGGCATTCATCACATCTGCTATGAGGTTGAGGATATCCTGGCCGCGCGTGACCGGCTGGTCGCCGCTGGAGCCCGTGTCCTGGGCAGCGGTGAACCCAAGATCGGGGCGCATGGCAAACCCGTTTTGTTCCTGCACCCCAAGGATTTCACCGGCACGCTCGTTGAATTGGAGCAGATCTGATGGCCCCCTTTTCCGCACTGGTCCTGTTTGCCGTTTTCTGGTTCATGACGCTGTTCGTCATTCTTCCGCTGCGCCTGACCACGCAAGGAGAGGCCGGCACGACCGTCAAGGGCACCCTGGCATCGGCCCCCGAAAACCCACGGCTCTTGCGCAGGTTCCTGCTGACTACCGTGGTTGCGCTGGTATTGTGGGCGATCACGGTGGGGATCATCCTCAGCGGCTGGATCACCCTGGAGGATATCGACCTCTTCACCCGCTTTGGTGGCCCATCGGGTTGAGACGGTGAAAGAGGTGGGTAAATGTCGCGGCCCCCAGAACCGGAACCAGCAGGTTGACCACCGGAATGGTCAGCGGCACCACCATCAACACGCCCGCGGCAAAGATCTGCACCCGGTGGCGGCGACGAAAGGCTGAGGCCCCGGCCGCATCCAGCCGCCGCAGCGCCACCAGTTGGGCATATTCCCGACCGAGCAGAAATCCGTTGACGCCCCAGAAGATGAACGGCGCAAGCGGCGCAAAGAATATGTAGACGACCAGTGCCAGCAGGTTCACGACGACCAGAACCGCCATGAATTTCAGCCCATCGGCGATGCCGTCGATTATTCCCACGACCCGGGCCGGCGGCAGGTCTGGATAATGCCGGTCCTCGACCGCGTCAGCGATCCGGTCGAGAAAGATGCCGGTAAAGGCCGAGGCCACCGGGATCATCAAAAACGCCGAGGCCAGCAGCATCACAGGAATGGCGGCCCATCCGATCGCTGTCGAAATGCCGCCAACCTCGCCGATCCAGGGCAGGGTCAGCGTCTCGGGGATGACCCACCCGACAATGAGCGCAAAGAGCCAGTAGACGCCCACAAGCAGGGCGATGGTCAGCGCAAGCCCGGTCAGAAGAACCGAGGTAAAGCGCGGGTCGGGCAATTGCCGCAGCGCACGAAGAAAATCCTGCAAGATCATTCTGGGGCCCAGGTTGTGATGCGTGACAGGTCCGGGCGCGGACGCTCGGGTGGAACAGCGCCCTCGCGCCCCAGGTGGACAAAGCCCGCGACGAATTCATGCGGCTCAAGCTGCAACCCACGGTCCAGAAACTCGCGGTCCGTGGCCATCCAACCGCTAAGCCAATTGGCACCCCAACCGGCGGCAAGGCCAGCATTGACCAATGCGAGGCACACCGCCCCGGCCGACAGAATTTGTTCCACTTCCGGCACTTTCTCGGTCGCCACTGGGGCCGCGATGACGGCAATCACCAGATGGGCGTCGGCAAAGCTTCGGCGCGCCTTTTCAACCTTCTCAGGGTCCATTCCAGCCTCGGCACCGCGCAGGGCGGTCAGATTGGCGAGCCGCAGGCAGCCGGCACGCTGCAACACGACAAACCGCCAGGGCTCCAGCTTGCCGTGATCAGGGCTGCGCGCGGCCGCCTGCAAGAGCGTCTCGATGGTTGACCTGTCGGGCACCGGCAGCTCCAGCGTCTTGGCGGGGCGTGATCGGCGGTCTAACAGAAATGCCAACACGTCGGGGCGTGGTCTCAGGGGTGCTATCTCGGTCATGCTATGCCTTCGGTCGGGGCTCTGGTTCCTATGTTGGACGCGTCCAGCTATCCTTCAAGGTATGAGCTTGCTGTCGCTGCTGGGCGGGGGCCTTGCCCCCGCCCACCAAAGGCGGCCTCCCCCAGAGTATTTTTCACAAAGAAGAAGAAGATTTTAGGCGAATTTTCTTCATCTTGGCTGAAATACCTCGGGGAGCGCGAGGGGCTGGCCCCTCGCATCGGTCGGATTGCGAAGCAATTCGACCCGCTTCAACGCATTATCACGACGCCTTTTTCTTGCGGGCCGGTTTTTTCTTGCCGCCCTTGGCTGCGCGTTCAGCGATCAGCTGCACCGCCATATCCATGGTAACATCGACAGGCTCGGTGCCCTTGGGGATCGTCGCGTTGATCTTGTCCCATTTAACGTATGGCCCGTAACGTCCTTCCATGACATTGACCGGCCCGCCGCTATCGGGGTGTTCGCCAAGTTCCTTGAGCGGGGCCACAGCAGCGCGGCCCCCGCGTTTGGCGGATTTCTCGGCAATCAGTTCCACCGCCCGGTTCATGCCGATGGTAAAGACCTCATCGACTTCGGGCAGATTGGCATAGATACGGCCGTGTTTCACAAAGGGCCCGTAGCGGCCGATGCCGGCTTCCACCGGCTCGCCATCTTCGGGATGGGCCCCGATCTGGCGCGGCAGAGACAGCAACGTCAGTGCCTTCTCCAGATCCATGGCATCCGCACTCCAGCCCTTGGGCAGCGATGCGCGTGGCGGTTTCTTGTTGTCTTCGGTCACCTCGCCCCGCTGGACATAAGGCCCAAACCGGCCCGAGCGCAGCGTGATGACATCCTCACCATCCTCCCCCAGAACCTTGTCCCCGGCCTGGGTTTCATTTGCCCCACCGATGGGCCGCGTATAGCGGCATTCCGGGTAATTGCCGCAACCGACGAACCCGCCCGTTTTGGAGGTTTTCAGGTGCAGCTTGCCGGAGCCGCAAAGAGGGCAGATGCGCGGGTCGGATCCGTCCTCGCGCGGCGGGTAGAGCTGCGGGGCCAGCGCTGCATCGAGCTTGTCCAGAACTTCGGTGATGCGCAGCTCGGATGTCTCGGAAATCGCGGCGGAAAAATCGCGCCAGAACTGGGCCAGCACCGCCTTGTAATCGCGGTGCCCGGCCGAGACATCGTCCAGCTCCTCCTCCAGATCTGCGGTAAATTCATAACCGACATATTTGCGGAAGAAATTCAGCAAGAAGATCGTGACGATGCGGCCCTTATCCTCGGGGATCAGCCGGTTCTTGTCCTTGGTCACATATTCGCGGTCCTGGATCGTGGTGACGATCGAGGCATAGGTGGACGGGCGCCCGATGCCCAGTTCCTCCATCTTCTTGACCAGCGTGGCCTCGGTATAGCGCGGCGGCGGCTGGGTGTGGTGCTGCTGGCCCAGAACCGCGCCATCCTCGGACAGCACGGCACCGCCATTGGTGCGCATTGCGGCTGCCGTGGCCTCTTCGATCACCGCATCGCCCGGTTTCGCCGCCTTGGCAAACTCACCGTCCATGGCGGCGGCCACCGGGGTCACGGCCTCGCCTTGCATGATCTGCGGCAGGCGGCGGCTATCCTCGCTGCCGGCATCATCGTCGCGGCCTTCCTCATAGACGGCCATGAACCCGTCAAAGAGCACGACCTGGCCGGTGGCGCGCAGCACGACCTGGTCATCGGCGCTGGCGATATCGACCGTCGTGCGCTCCATCCGGGCGGCGGCCATCTGGCTCGCGATGGTGCGTTTCCAGATCAGCTCATAAAGCTTGCGCTGATCGGGCTCGCTGACCTTCAGGCTGCCTGGATCCTTCGCCATATCGGTGGGCCGGATACATTCATGCGCTTCCTGCGCATTCTTGGCCTTGTTCTTGTAGACCCGGGGCGTGTCGGGCAGGTAATCGGCCCCGTAGCGGTCGCCGATCACGGCGCGCGCATCGCTGACGGCCTCGGGGGCCATGTCGATGCCGTCGGTGCGCATATAGGTGATGTGCCCGGCCTCATAGAGGCGTTGCGCCGTCGACATCGTCTGACGCGCGCCAAAGCCGAACTTGCGGCTGGCTTCCTGTTGCAGGGTCGAGGTCATGAACGGGGCCGAGGGGTTGCGCGCCGCCGGTTTGGCCTCGACCGAACCAACGCTCAGCGCGCGGCTGCTGACGGCATGCACCGCAAGGCTGGCGGCGGCTTCGGTCGCCAGATCGTAGCGGTCCAGCTTTTTGCCCGCCAGATGCGTGAGCCGCGCCTCGAAGCTTTGCCCGCGCGGCGTTTCCAGCACCGCGCGCACCGACCAGTATTCGCGCGGGTTAAAGGCCTCGATCTCCATCTCGCGCTCGACGATCAGGCGCAGGCAGACCGATTGCACCCGGCCGGCCGATTTCGCCCCCGGCAGCTTGCGCCACAAGACCGGGCTGAGGTTGAAACCCACCAGATAATCCAGCGCGCGGCGGGCCAGATAGGCCTCGACCAGCGGCGCATCGACCTGACGCGGGGCCTTCATGGCTTCGGTCACCGCCGATTTGGTGATGGCGTTGAAGACGACGCGGCTGACCGGGGTGTCCTTCTTGATCGCCTTGCGCTTGCGCAGCGCTTCCTCAAGGTGCCAGCTGATCGCCTCACCCTCGCGGTCGGGGTCGGTGGCGAGGATCAGATTGTTGTCGTCTTTCAGGGCGTCGGCGATGGCCTTCACATGTTTGCGACTGTCGGTGCCCACCTCCCACAGCATCTCGAATCCGTTCTCGGTATCGACCGAGCCATCCTTGGGCGGCAGATCCCGGACATGGCCGTATGAGGCCAGCACGGTGTAGTCCGAACCAAGATATTTGTTGATTGTCTTGGCTTTAGCAGGGGATTCGACGACGACGACGGGCATTCGGGCACTTTCAAAAATCAGTCTTGCGATGGCTGGCGAACATGTGGTGCGCGGATATGCCTTGTCAATGCGTCATCGGGAATAGCGCCGGACGGGGCCGGAAACAGGTGCAAGTCCGGGCGCTTGTACCGCCAGGCGCGGGCCGCAAGACCGGGGCGGGCCGGTTGGATTCAGCGGGAGCTGCCTCCTTTCGAGATCAGCCCGCCGGGCTGTCGCGTGATCCTGCCCTCAAGCTCCAGCGTTGTCAGCGTCGGGGCGGCGTCACCGGTCGACATGTCCAGATCGCGCAGCAGTTGGTCCTCGGCCACCGGTGCGGGCCCAAGCCGGGCCAGGATCCTGGTATGCAACGCCGCGCGGTCGCGCCAGGGGCGCTCGGGCTGGGGCGGGGATTGTGCCGGGGCCGGGGCGGGCACGCGGCGCGCCGGGCTGGGTTGGGCTGCGGGCGCGGCCGGGCCAAGCGCCTCGATCACGTCTTCCGCGCTGCGCACCAGGGTGGCCCCGTCGCGCAGCAACAGATTGCAGCCCGAGGCGCGGGTATCCATCGGGTGGCCGGGCACCGCCAGCACCTCGCGCCCCTGATCAAGCGCGTTGCGCGCGGTGATCAGGCTGCCCGAACGCGCCGCCGCCTCAATCACCACCACGGCCCGGGCCAGGCCCGAGACGATCCGGTTGCGGCGCGGGAAATGGCGCGCCTGCGGTTCCAGGCCAAAGGGCTGTTCCGACAGGCGCAGCCCGTGTCTGGCCATGTCATGCGCCAGATCGGTGTTTTCCGCCGGATAGATGATATCGAGCCCGCCCGCCTGCACCCCGATCGTGCCGCCCCCGATCGCGGCGCGATGCGCCAGCGCGTCGATGCCGCGCGCCAGACCGGAAACGATCACGAAACCCGCCTTTGACAGATCGGCGGCCAGCCGCGTGGCCATGCGCGCGCCAAGCGAGGAGGCGTTGCGCGTGCCCACCATGGCAATGATGGGCCGCGCCATGAGGCCGGTATCGCCCAGGGCCCAGAAAACGGGTGGCGCATCGGAAAGATCCTGCAAGGCCATGGGATAGCCCGGATCGCCCATGCTGAGCATCCGCGCGCCGCAGCGTTTGGCGGCCCGGATCTCGGCCAGAGCAACGCCTTCGGGGCAGGGCGTGTAGGTGTCGACGCCCGCCGCCCGGGCAACATCAGGCAGAGCATCAAGCGCCCGCGCGGCAGTCCCGTGTTCGGCCATCAGCCGCCGGTACGTGGCCGGACCCACCCGGCGCGAGCGGATCAGCCGCAGTCGCGCCAGCCGTTCCGCAGGCCCGGCTGCCGGTTTTGCGCAATAGGCCGCCGCGGCCTCGTAAAATCCCTGATCGACCTCATCATACATGGCGAAGACGCTAGCGCGTTACTGGTTAACAGCGTCTTTACGGTGAGGGGCAAAAGGCTGCGCGCGCGCCGCCGCCGACCCGCAATAACCGGGACAGGGCGGGTCAGGCGGGTGCCACATATTTAATGAACCGCAGCACCTCCAGCGGGAACGGCCCCCGCGATGTTTCGAGCATACAGCGCCTGCGGTCCCCCTGCTGCCAGCCCTGGCGGCCATAGAACCGGGCCGCGACATGGTTTTCCGGCACGCAATCGAGTTGCGCAATCGCGACGCCCCGCGCGGCCAGCCGCGCTTCGGCCTCGGCCACAAGCGCCGCCGCCAGACCGGTGCCGCGCGCGGCCGGCGCAACGTAAAGCTGATCGAGCGTGTCGCCCTTCACGGCACAGAGGCCCAATGGCAGGCCCGGCGGCCCGCACACGCGCAAATCGTCGCCGAATGCGGCCAGCCTGCGGGCGAAGTCGGGAGCCGTGCGCAAGCGGGTCAAGGTGGCGGGTACATGGGCGGCATGGGCCTGGTGCCAGCCATCGTGCCAGATCCGGGCGAGGGCCGGGATGTCGCCCGGCCCGGCCGGGCGGATCGCATGGGTCATGGGCCCGTTGCCAAGGCGGGCGCGGTCACGCCGCAGAGCCCCCAACCGTCAGCCCGCCGATCAAAAGCGTCGGCTGGCCCACGCCCACCGGCACCCACTGGCCGGCCTTGCCGCAGGTTCCCATACCGGGGTCGAGCGCCATGTCATTGCCGATGGCGCGGATCTGTTTCAACGCGGTGGCCCCGTCACCGATCAGTGTGGCCCCCTTGACCGGCGCGCCGACGCGGCCGTTTTCGACCCGGTAGGCCTCGGTGCAGCTGAAGACAAACTTGCCATTGGTGATATCGACCTGACCGCCGCCGAACCCCACCGCATAGATGCCATCGCGCAGGCTGGCCACGATATCGGCCGGATCGCTGTCGCCGCCTTGCATATAGGTGTTGGTCATGCGCGGCATCGGCGCATGGGCATGGCTTTCGCGGCGCCCGTTGCCGGTGGGCGCGACCCCCATCAGGCGGGCATTCTGACGGTCCTGCATGAAGCCCACCAGCACACCATCCTCGATCAGCGTGGTTTTCGATGTGGGCGTGCCCTCGTCATCGACGCTGAGAGAGCCGCGCCGGTCGGGGATGGTGCCGTCATCCAGCACCGTGACGCCAGGCGCGGCCACCTGCTGGCCCATCAGCCCGGCGAAGGCGCTGCTTTTCTTGCGGTTGAAATCGCCCTCCAGCCCGTGGCCCACCGCCTCATGCAGCAAGATGCCGGGCCAGCCGGGGCCAAGCGCCACATCCATCACACCGGCCGGGGCCGCCACCGCCCCCAGATTGACCACCGCGATGCGCAGCGCCTCTTGCGCCAGGCCGTGCCAGGTCTCCATCTCCAGCCAACTGCCCAGACCGACCCGGCCGCCGCCGCCGGCGCTGCCCGCTTCGCGGCGGCCATTTTCCTCGACGATCACCGAGACATTGGCCCGCACCATCGGGCGCACGTCGCGGATATGCACACCATCGGGGCGCAGGATCTCGACCTCCTGATGGGCGGCACCGAGGCTTGCCGTGACCTGCACCACGCGCGGATCCATGGCGCGGGCAAAGGCGTCGATCTCGCGCAGGACATCCAGCTTGGCCGCGAAACCGGCGTCACGCATCGGATCGGCATCGGTATAGAGCCTGTGATTCGTCGCCGCCGGTGCCGCGGCCCAGACCCCGCCGCCCGCGCCCACCGCCAGACGCGCGGTTTCAGAGGCGCGCCTGAGGGCGGCTTCGGAAATTTCGGTGGCATGGGCATAGCCTGCGACCTCACCGCGCACCGCGCGCAGGCCAAAACCCTCTGAGGCATCATAACTTGCGGTTTTCACCCGGCCATCGTCAAACAGCAGCATTTCGCCGCGTTTGCGTTCCAAAAACAGCTCTCCGTCATCGGCACCATCGGTGGCGGCGCGCAAAATGGTGAGGGCTGTGTCCTGGTCCAGCTGGGTCTGGAAGGGGCGGAATGCGGTGGTTTGGGGCATCTAAGAGGGCCTTTCGGAGGGCGCAAAATGATCTGGATCAAAAAATCCGGGGGTGAGACATTTTTCACCACTGTCTTGTCATAGACCCCTCTATATGGTTCATCACGACAGACACGCAACGGGGGCCGGCAGTGCCGGACGGGCGTTCCCGCCAAGGACAGGACGAAAACGAATGCATCTTTTGACCAAAGTAAACGGCCTATCGGCTGCTATGGCCACCATGTTTGCGGGCGGCGCGGCCTTTGCGCAGGCCGCCCCCGAGGCGTTGCCGATCATCGGTGCCCCCGAGCCGGGCGGCATTGCGTTGCAGACCCCGGCCACGGGGTTGTCCGAGCAGGTAGTGTTTCTGGATAATTTCCTGCTCTGGATCATCGCGCTGATCACGGTGTTTGTGCTGGGGCTTTTGGTTTGGGTCATGCTGCGCCACAACGCGCGCGCCAATCCGACGCCTGCCAAATTCAGCCACAACACCCCGATCGAGATTACCTGGACGCTGGTGCCGCTGGCGATCCTGGTCTTTATCGGGGCCTTTAGCCTGCCGGTTCTCTTTAACCAGCAGGAGATCCCCGAGGCCGACGTGGTGATCAAGGCCACCGGCAGCCAATGGTATTGGAGCTACGAATATCCCGGCGAGGATATCGAGTTTTCCAGCTTTATGCTGGGGCGTGAAGAGCTTGAGGATTTTGGCTATAGCCAGGATGAATACCTGCTGGCGACCGATACGGCCGTGGTCGTGCCTACCGGGCAGGATATCGTGGTGCAGGTCACCGCGTCTGACGTGATCCACGCCTGGGCGATCCCGGCCTTCGGGGTCAAGCAGGATGGCGTCCCCGGCCGTTTGGCCGAGCTGTGGTTCAACGTGAACCCGGGCATGGAAGGCATCTATTTCGGGCAATGCTCCGAGCTGTGCGGGCTGAACCACGCCTTTATGCCGATCACGGTGATGGCGGTTACACCTGAGGAATACGAGGCCTGGCTGGCCTCGGGCGGCACCGATTTCGCCTCGTTGATGGATGGCTCGATCAACCAGATCGAACTGGCCGCCGTCGAATAGACACACCCTTTGCCGCGGCTGGAGCTGTTTTCCGGCCGCGGCGCGCCTTTTCTTTCCGGCTGGATGGTCCGCAGATGAGCGATTTCACGGCAAATACCCACCCCCAGGAGGCCGCGTTCGGCGATTATGTCGCGCTGCTTAAGCCGCGGGTGATGTCGCTGGTGGTGTTCACCGCGCTGGTGGGCCTGTTGGTGGCCCCCGTGAGCGTGCCGCCCGTGGTGGGGTTTGCCGCGATCCTCTTTATTGCCCTGGGCGGCGGTGCCTCGGGCGCGCTGAACATGTGGTATGATTCCGATATCGACCAGGTGATGAAGCGCACGCAGAGCCGCCCGATTCCGGCGGGCAAGGTAACGCCCGGCGAGGCGCTGAGCCTGGGTCTCTGGCTGTCGGGGTTTTCGGTGGTGATGCTGGGGCTGGCGGCCAATTGGTTTGCGGCCGCGTTTCTGGCCTTTACGATCTTTTTCTATGTCGTGATCTACACGATGTGGCTGAAACGTTGGACGCCCCAGAACATTGTCATCGGCGGTGCCGCGGGGGCGTTTCCACCGATGATCGGCTGGGCCGTTGCCACCGGCGGCGTGTCTATCGAATCGATCCTGATGTTCGGCCTCGTCTTTTTCTGGACGCCGCCGCATTTCTGGGCGCTGGCGCTCTTTATGAACGCCGATTACGACAAGGCCCGGGTGCCGATGCTGACCGTGACGCATGGCCGCCCCTATACGCGCCGGATGATCCTGATCTATGCGCTGGTGCTGGTGCCCGTGGCATTGGGCCTGGGCCTGACCACGATTGGCGGGCCGGTCTATCTGGGCGTGGCCCTGGTGCTGAATGCGCTTTTTGTGGCCGGGGCCTGGGTGATCTGGAGGCGCGACGAGGGCAGCGCCGCCGCCGATGGTTATGCGATTGAGAAAAAGGTCTTTCGCTTCTCGCTCCTCTATCTCTTTCTGCATTTCGGCGCGTTGCTGATCGAGGCTGGCCTGCGCCTGATGAATATGGGAGGCTGGTAACATGCCCATCACCGAGACACATGAGATCCATCAGCGCCGGTTCGGCCGCAATCTGGGCGTTGGGCTCAGCCTTGTGGCCTTTGTCGCGCTGAGCTTTTTCCTGACCGTATCGAAGCTGCGCAATGGCGGCACGATCGAGGGGTTCGACTATCAGATGCGCCCCGAGACCACGGTTGAGGAGCGCAGCCAATGACAGCCGCCATCCCTTCGCGCCACGCCAGAACTGTCTGGGCGCTGTTGGGTGTTGCGAGCTTCATGGGAGCGTTGGCCTTTGCCTCGGCCCCGCTTTACAATCTGTTCTGCCGCGTCACCGGGTTTGGTGGCACCACGAATGTGGCGGATGCGGGCAGCGATGAGATCCTGGATCGGACGATGCTGATCCGCTTCGATGCCTCCTTGGCCCGCGATATGGAATGGGAGTTCGAGGCACCGGACGCGCCGATGGAGATCCGGATCGGGGAAACCGGCATCGCCTATTATACGGCGACCAACCCCACCGACCGCACCATAGCGGGCACCGCAAGCTATAATGTGACGCCCTTTTCGGCCGGGCGCTACTTCTCGAAAATCGCCTGCTTCTGTTTCACCGAGCAGGTCCTTGAACCCGGCGAGAGCGTCGAGATGCCGGTTACCTTCTTTGTCGACCCCGCGATTGTCGATGACCCCGAGGCGGCCCGTATCCCCGCAATTACATTGTCCTATACGTTCTATGAACAGGACCTGCCCGAAGATGAATACGCCGCGCTTGACGCAGCACCTGACTGATTACCCAAAGGACCGCAAAAAATGGCCCATGCAAAAAACCATGACTTCCACATCCTGCCGCCGTCGGTGTTCCCGTTCTACGGAGCGATCTCGGCCTTTTTGATGCTGTTCGGCGCTGTTGCCTGGATCAGCGGCGGTTTCACCACGTTTTTCGGACGCGTCGATTTGCCGGGGGGGCCGTGGCTCTTTCTGATCGGCTTTGTCGGCGTTCTGTATGTCATGTTTGGTTGGTGGAAGGATGTGGTTGCCGAGGGCAATGGCGGTATCGACCACACGCCCGTGGTGCGCATCGGCCTGCGCTATGGGTTCATCCTGTTTATCCTGTCGGAAATCATGTTCTTCGTGGCCTGGTTCTGGGCGTTTTTCAAGCAGGCGCTCTACTCGATGGATACCTTTCCGGGCAGCGAATATGTGGCCCCTGAAATCTATGCGGTGAATGCCTTTGAGCTGCCGCTGATCAACACGTTGGTGCTGCTCTTGTCGGGCTGCGCGGTGACCTGGGCGCATCACGCGCTGGTGCACGAGAACAATCGCCGCGACCTGATTGCCGGGCTGAGCATCGGTATCGCGCTGGGCGTCTTGTTTACCGGGCTGCAGGCCTATGAATACTGGGAATTGCTGACTTATGAAGGTTGGTCGTTCGGTGGCG
>Ga0316207_10001584_pt1 | contig 27059 bp, 22 predicted proteins | sample 6weekpyrite_MG_FD_204943 | JGI IMG/M metagenome (GOLD analysis project Ga0316207, IMG submission 204943) | Microbial mat bacterial communities from mineral coupon in-situ incubated in ocean water Damariscotta River, Maine, United States -... | ecosystem: Environmental > Aquatic > Marine >... | reverse complement strand
GTTGTGGCAGATAAGGCGCGTTATCCTGTTCTGTTATCGAATGGAAATCCGGTGGATTCAGAGGATTTTGCTGATGGAACACATAGCGTTACCTGGGAAGACCCATTTAAAAAACCCAGTTACCTGTTTGCTTTAGTTGCGGGTAATCTTGAAGTTATCAAAGATACTTTTGTCACCATGAGTGGCCGTGAAATTGACTGCCGTATTTATGTGGAATCACATAATGTAGATAAATGTGATCATGCGATGCGCTCCCTTAAAAAATCCATGCAGTGGGATGAAGAAACCTTCGGTCGTGAATATGATCTGGATATTTACATGATCGTCGCCGTCGATGATTTCAATATGGGCGCGATGGAAAATAAAGGCCTCAATGTTTTTAACTCCAAGTATGTCCTGGCGCGCCCGGATACGGCAACTGATACCGATTTTATTAATATTGAAGCGGTCATAGGGCACGAGTATTTTCATAACTGGAGTGGCAACCGCGTTACCTGTCGAGACTGGTTCCAGCTTACTTTAAAAGAAGGCCTCACAGTTTTTCGTGATCAGCAATTTACCGCCGATTTAAATTCTGCAGCGGTGAAACGTATTGATGATGTGAATGTCCTGCGTACACGTCAGTTTGTAGAAGATGCCGGGCCAATGGCGCATCCCATTCAGCCTGATTCCTATGTAGAAATTAACAATTTCTACACAGTGACCGTGTATAACAAGGGTGCTGAAGTTATTCGCATGATTCATACCCTTTTAGGCAAGGAAAATTTCCGCAAGGGTATGGATTTATACTTTGCACGGCATGATGGTGAAGCCGCGACCACCGAAGATTTTGTAAAAGCTATGGAGGAAGCCAGCGGGATTGATCTAACCTTATTTCGTCGTTGGTATCATCAGGCGGGTACGCCCGTACTGGATGTTACAAAAGATTACGATGCAGCTGAAAAATGTCTGACACTCAATGTGCGCCAGTCATCCTCTATAAAATCGAATAAACCCTTCCATATTCCTTTGTTAGTAGGCGTGATTGATGTTGATGGTAATGAAGTTGAATCAGCCTCACAGCTTGTCGATATTACCCAGAAAGAACAGGAAATTAAATTTTCAGGTGTAGATGAAAGTGCCGTGGTGTCGATACTGCGAAATTATTCGGCACCGGTAAAAGTTAATTTTGAATTAAGCAATGAGCAGCTGGCCTTTTTAATGGCACATGACAGTGATGAGTTTAATCGCTGGAATTCAGCGCAGCAACTGGCGTTGAATATTATGCTCTCGTTGATTGAAGATTATCAGGCTAATCGCGAGCTTGCGCTGGATGACTTTTTTATAGAAACGTTCAAAACAGTACTAACGGATAATAATCAGGATAAGGCGCTGAAAGCGCGTATTTTAAGTTTGCCGAGTGAAGATTATCTGGCGCAGCAGATGGATGTTATTGATGTTGATGCAATACATCAGGTAAGAGCTTTCTGTCGTCAGGTGCTTGCTGATCAATTATCAGAGTCGTTTTTTAAGTTGTATAAAAGTTGTCAGAATGAGAGCTTTTCGTTAAGCCCGAATGATATGGGACAGCGTAGTTTAAAAAATACCTGTCTTGCATATTTAATGACCAGTCAGGTGAGTGATATCAAGTCCAGATCTATCGAGCTTGCGATGAAGCAATTCAGGCATCATAACAATATGACGGATCAGATTTCGGCACTGAAGTGCCTGGCACACCACACAGACGAAGAAGGTGAAACAGCCCTGCAATATTTTTACAGGCAATGGCAGGACGATTCTCTGGTGATAGATAAATGGTTTATTGTGCAGGCGACAGCAACAGGTCAGCAGGCGTTTCAGCGAGTTCAGAAGCTACTTGAACACCCCGCGTTTGATATGCGCGTACCTAATCGGGTGCGTTCACTGATCGGCGCTTTCTCACAGTCAAATGCAGTGCAGTTTCATCACCAGTCCGGTCAGGGCTATGAGTTTCTGGCAGATGCGGTTATCAAGCTAAACAAAAGCAATCCGCAAATTGCTGCGCGCCTTCTGTTGCCACTGATTCAGTGGAAAAAACAGGATACAAACAGGCAGCAAATGATGAAAACACAGCTGCAGCGAATCTTTGATGTACCTGATCTGGCAAAAGATGTTTATGAAATTGCAGAAAAAGGTCTAAATGCATGATGTATAAGTTAAATCTTGTGCTATGATCATTTTTTATTTGTTATGACTAATTGCGGGATTGCATCTTCGTCATAATGTGGTTGCAGTTTGATATAACAATAAAATTATGATTGATTCGAATGATTCCGTTCGTGAATCTGGGTTAGATAGTGATTCGGGTTTAGAGCCAAAAGCAGTAATCCTGGTTGTTGATGATGACCCTGCTATACGTCTGGTCATACGTCATGCTATGCAGAAATGCGGGCATCATGTAGTAGAGGCCGTTAATGGCCTTGAAGCCGTACAACTGACAATCCGACAAATTCCTGATTTGATTATTATGGATGCGGTGATGCCTGAAATGGATGGCTTTCGTGCGACTCAGGAAATTCACAAAATTCAGAGTTGTGTCACTATTCCCATTCTAATGGCGACCTCGCTGGATGATGATGAATCGGTGATGCGTGCATTTGAAACGGGTGCCTGTGATTATATTACCAAGCCGTTCAACTGGTCTGTTTTAAAACATCGTATTAACCGTATGCTGATGGCGGCAAAAGCACAGCACAAGATTCGACATCTTGCCTATCACGATGCCCTGACGGGCCTGCCCAATCGCATGTTATTTATGGATCGTATCGATCAGGCGATTTCCCGTGCGCAGCGTGAGGATGGTTTATTTGCGCTGCTGTTTATTGATATTGATCATTTTAAGGTGATTAATGACTCAATGGGGCATGATGCGGGTGACCAGCTACTCAATGTTCTGTCTCAACGCTTAAGAGAAGTGCTGCGAAAATCGGATACCGTGGCTCGTCTGGGTGGTGATGAGTTCACGGTGATTATCGAAGGCCTGGATAATGCGGATGATGCGGTCAATGTAAGTAAAAATATCTTATCAGCACTGGATGTACCTGCACTCGTCAATGGTAAGGAAGTTTATGTGGGCGGTAGCATAGGTATTGCCATGTACCCACAGGACGGAGACAGTTTTGGTGCTCTGTTAAAGCATGCAGATATTGCGATGTACAGAGCCAAGGAGCTGGGGCGCAATACCTTTCAGTTTTATGCGTCTGAAATGAGCCAGAAAGCCATGTACCGGCTAGAGCTGGAAAATCAGATTCGTACGGCCTTAAAAGAAGACCAGTTTGTGGTTTATTATCAGCCAAAAATTGATTTAACAAATAATCAGTGTGTTGGTGCAGAAGCGCTGGTGAGGTGGAACCACCCAGAGCGTGGATTTATTTCTCCAGATGATTTTATTCCGTTAGCGGAAGAAATTGGTCTGATTACTCAGCTTGATGAATGGGTAATGAAGACAGCCTGTAAGCAGTTTAAGCAGTGGGCGACAGATGGGATTTCGTTACAGAACTTATCGGTGAATATTTCCTCAAGACATTTTAAGGAAAATAACCTGATTGATTACTGTAAAACGTTACTTGAAATGATCGATATACTGCCACAACACCTGGAAATTGAGCTCACCGAAAGTGCGCTGGTCGATAATTACGAAAACGCCAAGCATATATTGCATGAATTACATGATCTGGGTGTACATATTGCACTTGACGATTTTGGTACTGGCTATGCATCAATGGCGTATCTTAAAGAATTTCCATTCGACACGGTAAAAATAGATCGTTCATTTGTTCGTGATATACCAGAAGATAAGGAAGATGCCGCTATAGTAACGGCGATGATTCATCTTTCTCAGGCCTTAAATTTAAGTATTGTTGCAGAAGGTATTGAAACAGAAAGCCAGAAAGAATTTCTTGCGCAAAATGCCTGTGCCTACGGCCAGGGATATTTGTGGAGTAAACCCGTGAGTGCGGAAGAGTTTGCAGAGAGTGTTTGCTAAAAGCCGGACGTGCGTTTTATTTTTTTCTCTTTTTAATGATAAATTCATATACTGTTACTAGCACCAGAGAGACAATGGAAAAAAACAGTAACATGGGCATGATATAGTCTGCCTTGTCTTCTGCTGGCTCATCTTCGGCTTTATCTGTTGAGTCAGCTTTTATATTTTCATCAGGTTTTCTCGTTTGAGTGCTGTTTGTGGCACTGTTTTTGAAGGTGGTTTTTTCTATGGCTTCATTCAGTTCTCCGTAGACAGACATATCCACATTCTTTTCGCGCATTTCATTTTGCATATTCTCAAAAGCCTGTTTAGCCTCGTCATCACGCCCGGCTTTTTTTAGCTGATCAATATTGCTCCAGTGTAAATGCCAGTAAGCGCTTTCATTGTCGGCATTGCCGCCCAGAGATAACTCGGATTGGGTGGCCTGTATTTTTAAATTTTCGGACAGACCGTGTTTCATGGCATTGTAGATAGCCGGTGTGAGAGTGTCCGGCGTGTTTTCCGAGAGTATTAATGCCTGACGATAATCTTCATTTTTCGTTTGGGTATGCAGGTTCGCCAGTTTTATATTTCCTGTGCTGTTGTAAAAAGCAGCCATATTTTTATTATTCAGCCCTTTTATAAACCAGTAACTGGCATCACGATTATATTTGTCCTGCATCCTGTTCAGCTGTTTTTCTAAATCTGTGAGCTCCTGTTTCTGTTGTGCCGGATTGAGTGCAATATCTTCTGCATGATAACGGGTCACTTGATCTGCAATGCGGCTATCTATCGTTGATGGCATCTGAAAATAGTCGTTGAATTCTGTATCTGCCATACTGCTGCTTGAGAAGCTAACAGAGAGAATGAGCAGCATGAATGCATGGTATTTAAATTTAGTAATTAATATTTGCATGTAGGTGATCTGCTTTGTCAAAGGCATCAGGAATGCCATTTGCGGGTTCAATGTCCTGATTAAATTCCCGGGTTGTCATTGGGCGGCCATTTACTTCCAGTTGCCAGAATGCATCGAGGTGCTGTGATGCCTCCAGTGCCTGCCATAAAACCCAGTAGGCGATAGATGACTCGCGTGAGTTAGCCGGTGCCATAATAATGAAATCAACAGCCCCTCCGCGCTGGTGTATGCCATTGACGGCATTGCTGTACCATTCATTGCGTTCCGGGTTGCGCCAGCCACTGCTTAACCAGAGTTTGCTCTGGGGTATCTCGAGCGTTTGCTGGTTCAGGTCTTTCATCGTGTTCTGTTTTTTTAGCTGTTGTATACGTTGCTGGTAAGCGGTATTTATTTTCTGAGCCAGATTAGATATACCATCATCAATGATTAACTGATACTGGCTTTCGGTTAGTGGGTTACCCTGCAGGTTTTCTGCAAGAGGCGGAACGTCACTGATCTCATCGCGAGTAGGTACAGGCAGGTTGCCATTTTCTCCGCGGCCATAGCGTTTGATATTATAGTGATTAATGTATTCCTGACGAATCATGTCTTTTCTGTCCATTTCTAGAATGGCCTGATGCTGACTGATTGTTTTTCCGTCTTGTAATATATTCAGGCTTACAGTGTATTTGAGCTGTGGGTTATATTTTTCATCATTAATAAACTGCGTGCCGCCACCATATTTCTGTCTTTGTCCGGTGCGTCCTTTGCCTCTTTTATAAATTTTAGGTTGATGTGCAAAAGGCTGAGGCCGAAAAATGAGTCGTTGCCGATCTTTTATTTGATGATTCAGTCGAGCTGATTTCCATAGGTAACCGGAGTTCAGCAATCGGCCTTTTCCCGAGAAATCTGAGAGCAGTCGAATAGTGCCATACTGCTTGTCTGCCACCTTGATTTCCCACTCTAACTGCTGATTTCTTTTCAGTGGGGTTGTGTATTCGATCACAAGGGGTGTTTGTGGGCCCAGTGAACTCTGCTGACTTTTATTTTTAATACCCTGTTGCACCAGCTCGGCAGACTTCATAATAATAAATGACTGGTTCTGATTGCTTTGCGGATCGGCAGATGTAATGACAGAAAGTTCAGCTGATAAAATTTCAGCTACAGCTGTCATGCAAGTTAAAAGCGATGCGCTTAAACAGGTCATATAAATGAGAAATCTGTTATTTCTGCGCAACGGGCTTTGCATAATGTCTGGATGAGAAAAATCGCCGCCAGGCTAACTAGCGAACCTGCTTACACAGTTTGCTTAGCGGGTTTTTTGACAGATCACAGTCTAGCTGAATTGAGTCTGCAATACTGCCAGAACCATAACTGTTATTGTTATAAAGTGTGTAGCGTTCCTTGTTGTATTTTGCACATACGGTCCACTCATCGAGGTCGTAGTTAATGAAGGGTACATAACTGTATGACTGCTTGGCCGACGGCAGACTGAATTTTCCATCAGCATCTGTAGCGGTTCTGTGTGATACATGAAAGCACTGTGGGTCATCTTTTGTTGTGCTGAGTAGTATTTCGACGTTTTCAAGCGGAGTGTCATTGAGTTTCAATACACCATCGAAGTAAGGTGAAATAGTGCGTGTTTGAGGGTTCATGCTACAGCCCTGTGAAAGCAGACTGATAGAAATGAAAACAAGAGATAAGGATTTTACTGACATAATGTACGGGCTTTCATAAAGTTAACTGCGACAGGGTTGTTGTATATTGCTTATGCCATATGAGTATAGCAATTTATCGACAGCTTAACGTTGATCGAGGTGTGTATTCAGGATTAACCCCTGGTTTTCATTCAGTTACCCGAATGAAAGCCAGGGTGCTGAGCCAGCTCAGGCTTTACCCTGAAGCTGTAAAAGAATTTCCGCGTTTTCCAGGGTTGAGGTATCTGAGGTAATCTCTTCGCCTCGTGCAATATTGCGTAACAGGCGTCGCATGATTTTTCCGGAGCGAGTTTTTGGCAGGTTGTCTGAAAAACGAATCTGATCAGGTTTGGCAATCGGTCCAATCTGTTCACCCACCCAGTTGCGCAGTTCCCGGGTAATGTCCTCATCAATGCCGCCTTCCGGGCGCGCACCTTTCAGTACCACGTAGGCAAAAATGGCTTCGCCTTTTACCTCATGCGGATAACCCACAACAGCCGCTTCGGCTACGCGTTCGTGCGCCACCAGTGCCGATTCGACTTCCATGGTTCCCAGCCTGTGGCCGGACACATTCAGTACATCGTCAATACGCCCCATGATCCAGAAATAACCATCGGCATCTTTGCGCGCAGAGTCACCCGCCAGGTAATATTTTCCACCAAACTTGGGCCAGTAGGTGTCGACATAGCGTTGATCATCGCCATACACCGTCCGTAGTTGAGACGGGAATGGTTTCTTTATCACCAGATAGCCGCCTTTGTTTGCTTCAGTAATGCTGTTGCCATCTTCGTCAACCACATCAGCATCAATGCCGGGCAGAGCGATAGTGCATGATCCCGGCTTGGTGGCAACAACACCGGGTAATGGTGCAATCATGTTGGCACCGGTTTCTGTTTGCCACCAGGTGTCAACAATTGGGCAACGTTGCTTGCCAATCACTTCGTGATACCAGATCCAGGCTTCCGGGTTAATGGGCTCACCAACGGTGCCTAAAAGTCGAATGGAGGACAGGTCGTAACTGTTTGGAATATCGTCGCCGAGTTTCATCAGGGCACGAATAGCGGTGGGCGCGGTATAGAAAATAGAAACTTTATGATCCTGGCAGATCTTCCAGAATCGTCCACCATCGGGAACCGTGGGCGCACCTTCATAAATGACAATAGTGCCGCCTGCAGCAAGCGGGCCATAGGCAACATACGTGTGGCCGGTAATCCAGCCAACATCGGCCGTACACCAGAATACATCGTTATCTTTTAAATCGAATACCCATTTATTAGTGATGATCGAGCCGAGCAGGTAACCGGCACTGGAATGTTGAATACCTTTGGGCTTGCCGGTAGAACCTGATGTGTAAAGCAGGAAGAGCGGATGCTCGGCATTGACCCATGTTGGTGCGCAGTCTGTGCTTTGCGTGGCAACAGCATCATGCCACCATATATCGCGCCCATCCTGCATGGTAATTTCATGCTGGGTTCGCTGGTAAACAATCACATGTTCAATACTCGGGCAGCCTGCAGCCATGGCCTTGTCGGCAGCGGCCTTAAGTTCAACAATCTTTCCGCCACGGTTGCCGCCATCTGCGGTGATGAGCATTTTTGCGCCGGCATCATTAATGCGATCACGCAAGGATTCGGCAGAAAAGCCACCGAATACCACAGAGTGAATCGCGCCAATACGCGCACAGGCCTGCATGGCCACAACCGCTTCAGGTGTCATCGGCATGTAAATCACCACGCGATCACCGCTTTGAATATTGTTCGCTTTCAGCGCATTGGCGAACTGGTTTACTTCATCACTCAGTTGCTGGTATGTGATCAGTCGTGTATCGCCCTTTTCACCTTCAAAAATAATTGCGGTTTTGTTTGCCTTGTCGCTAAGGTGTCGATCGATACAGTTGTAGGTGACATTCAGTTCGCCATCGGCAAACCATTTAAAATGCGGTGCCTTACTGTCATCCAGAGTTTGCGTAAAGGGCTTGTGCCAGTCGAGCATGTCATTGGCCTGCTGCGCCCAGAAACCGGTATAGTCTTCTGCCGCCGCTTTATGCAAAGCATCGAAATCAGCCTGTTTAATCGTAGCCTGCGCGGCAAACTCTGCGGAAGGTGGAAACTGTCGATTTTCTATCAGTACGGAATCAATATTATTATCAGGCATGGTGGCTCCGGTGCGTTATCTGCACAGCATTTGAAGAGTGAGTTTTAGGGTGAAATTTTTACAACAGAGGATACCGCAGAAAAATCGGCATTAGAAGGGTTTAGCGATGCAGCGTCCAGTTGTCAGTTGCCCATTGCCATACGTTATCTAGTGATTCTCGTTTGAGTTCTGCCGGCGGCTTTTGCCCAAGAAAATTCAGGCATTCAACGAGCAGGGGGATATTGGCTGTATTGCCGATGCCCGTGGCCCCGGTTTGTTTGCTGAGTTTTTCGCCCTGTGCATTAACGATTAAGGGCAGGTGGCTGTATTCAGGATGAGGAAATTTCAGGCACTGTTGCAGAAAAATCTGTCGCGGAGTGGAGTCAATTAAATCAAGCCCGCGAACGACATGCGTAATCTTCTGGTAAGCATCGTCCACGACGACTGCAAGCTGGTAGGCAAACAGTCCGTCACGTCGACGGATAACAAAATCACCGAGATCTGTTTTTAACTGCTGTGAATATTCGCCCTGAAGATTATCACTAAATGTATAAAGCATATCGGGTGTGCGAATGCGAATGGCGTAATCATCGCTGGCGAAATCATCAAAGCTGTTATCGATGCAGGTGCCAGGATAAATGTAGCCCATGGGGCCATTCTGCAGAACACCCTGTGCAGCCTGTGCTCTCAGCTGTCTACGGCTGCAGGTGCAGGGGTACAGACGTTTCTGCGCTTGCAGTTGTTGCAGTGCATCGGCATAGGCATCCTTGCGCTGTGTCTGGTACATCACCTCGCCATCCCACTCAAAACCATAGGCTTCCAGGCTGCGTAAAATGCCATCGGCCGCGCCTTTTACATTTCGCAGTTCATCCACATCTTCCATGCGTACCAGCCACTCACCGTGATGAGCTTTAGCTTCAAGGTAGCTGGCGATAGCCGCGACCAGTGAGCCCTTATGCAAGGGGCCGGTGGGCGAGGGGGCAAATCGGCCGCGATAAACAGAAGGGTTTGTCATGTTAAGTCGAGAACCGGTACAGAAATGTAAGCGGAGGACTAGAACAGTTAAGCCGACGGGTGTCGGCTTAACTGATAGATGTTACTTGCCTTTAGTCTGCTTTTCCTTGATCTCATCAAGGCTCTTGCAGTCGATGCATTGAGTAGCGGTAGGGCGAGCTTCCAGACGACGAATGCCAATTTCAACACCGCAGGTAATGCAGTAACCGTAGTCACCCTTATCCAGCTCGTTAATAGATTCGTCAATTTTCTTGATCAGTTTACGTTCACGATCGCGTGTGCGTAACTCCAGGCTAAACTCTTCTTCCTGCGATGCGCGATCGGCTGGATCCGGGAAGTTTGCCGCATCATCTTTCATGTGATGTACAGTGCGATCTACTTCTTCCATCAGCTCGCCTTTCCATGCATTAAGAATGGCGCGGAAGTGTTCCAGCTGTTTGTCGTTCATGTATTCTTCGCCTTTTTTTTCTTTATAAGGCGTGAAACCGTGTAATTGTGCCGAGCTATCTGGCATCGAAATCTCCGATCATCTTTGTGTATTTGACGCGAATTATTGTCACAAAACAGGGCGACTTTTTAAGGGAGCCGGCCAACGAAACCCAGTAATTTACCCGCATTTAAAACAATTTGCGAGTATTAAATGGTGTGAAGTGAGGGTCCCGCCTGCGCCGGGATTAATCTGACCGCATATTTTTACGCTGCATGTCTTCTATGTTATTGAAAATACGATTTTTTTTCTCATTCAATGCGGCTTTTGATTTTCCCTTCATGCAGCTGAGTGGTGAGTAGATCACCGCTTTTAACCTGCTCTTCTGAGGTAATCGTATGGCCTTTGCTATCACGGGTAATGCTGTAGCCGCGTGATAATGTGTTGAGCGGGCTCACCGCTTGCAGTGTGCGGCACAGGTGAGATAGCGCCTGTCGTTTGCTGTCAATATTCTGCTGCGCGATATAGTTAAGGCGGCTGGTTAAATCGTTTAGCTGACTTTGCTGGTAATCAATAAACTGATCCGGGCGATTACCAAGCAGGCTTTGCATGGCATATTTTAACTGATGCCGTTTTTCATTTAATAGATCATAAAAGGCGCTTTGCAGGTTTTCTGTAAGTTCATCCAGCTGTTGCGTTTGCTGGGCTAGCTGGCTCTTTGGGTGCTGCAATTTCAGTCGATTTTGTAGCCACTGCGTCTGGTCAGTCGCATGTTTCAGTTGCTGGCGTATCTGGCGAATGAGATTACGCTGATACGCTTGCAACTTATGCAGGTAGGTTTGCTGATTTGGGCTGACCAGCTCCGCCGCGGCGGACGGTGTGGCAGCACGTTGATCGGCAGCGAAGTCGGCAATGGTGACATCAACTTCATGGCCAACGCCGCTAATCACTGGAATGTCACATTTCACAATCGCGCGCGCCACCTGTTCCTCGTTAAAGGCCCATAGGTCTTCAAGTGAACCGCCGCCACGAATAAGCAGCAGAACATCACAACGTTTATCAATACGCGCGGTTTCCAGTGCCCGCGAAATTTCGGGTGCGGCTTTTTCGCCCTGTACAGAAACCGGGTAAATTGAAACGGGGATCGACGGAAAGCGTCTTTTTAATACGCTTAATACATCACGAATCGCGGCGCCAGTCGGCGAGGTGATTACACCAATATGCTGCGGAATCTCAGGAAGGGAACGTTTGTTACCCGCGTCAAATAAACCCTCTGCGGCGAGCTTCACCTTGAGTGCTTCGAATGCTCTCTGAAGTGCACCGTCACCGGCTTCTTCCATATGTTCGGCTATTAACTGAAAGTCACCGCGCGCTTCATACAGGCTGACGCGGGCGCGAAGCAGAATTTTCTGGCCGTTTTCAGGTTTAAAGCGAACCAGCTGGTTACGCCCCTTGAACATGGCGCAACGTATCTGGGCGGACTCATCTTTAAGGGTAAAGTAAATGTGTCCCGAGGCGGGTTTGCTCAGGTTGGATATTTCACCTTCTATCCAGAGCAGTGGAAACTGGCTTTCCAGCAGGCCGCGTACCGTGCGGTTAAATTCTGAAACGCTGTAAATGGTGCGTTGTTTGCGATTGTCTTCATTCTGCATAGCTGGGAATGATACGGGGATTATGTCGCCTGTAAATTAATAATTTCAACTGCAGTTGATAATCGACATTGACTGAGGCCGTTTGGCGGGTGTTGTTACAGTGGCCAGCAATGGCAAGTGCCGGTGGGTATCTATTGTTATGGGAAATAAAAAAGCCGGGCTAGCTATTTACCCGGCTTTGATTTTTTTGAGGAAGCCATTTGGCTCCTCATTTGTTTGACCGTGATGTGACTAACTACAGTGGACCAGCACCGTTTTGTTTTGCAGCCTGAGCTACTGCCAGGTCGCCCTGACGTTTGGCTTTAAGCGCCAGCTTGTTAGCGGTAGAAAAATCACCGGATTTTGCAGCTTCTTCTGCTTTTTTCAGGATTTTTCCGCTATCACGCCAGACATTCTTACTCTCATGTGCGGCTTTAAGTGATAGTTTTGCTTCGGCCAGAGATGCCTTGTAGTCGGCTTCACTGGTGGGTGCTTTCGCGGTGGATCCACCATACCCGGCGCAGCCGGTGGCGAGTAGAGCTATCAGCGCGAGGCTGATATGGGTTTTAGCGTGGTTCATAGTGACCTCTTTAATTATGTATTTTTATAGAAATTTCCATTTATTTAAAATCCATGGCTGTTTTTTTAAATCAGCGCCGTAATTCTAACCAAGCCACATATTGATTCAAGTGCTGTTTATCTAATTACTGCAGAATTGTCTTCTCCTGTTTTCAGCCTGATTTTAATGGTGAATTATTCAGCGTTTCCTTATATAATTTGTCGATTTACCAGACAAAACAGGAGCCGATATGCGAATTGCCCAGGAAGCACTCACTTTTGATGATGTGCTGCTTATTCCCGCCCACTCTACGGTCCTGCCCAATGATGTTTCACTGGGTACCCAGCTGACTCGCGATATCAAATTAAATATTCCCCTGATCTCTGCGGCAATGGATACGGTAACCGAGGCTCGTTTGGCAATTGCATTGGCTCAGGAAGGCGGCATTGGCATTATTCATAAGAATATGTCAATTGAACAACAGGCCAGTAATGTTGCCGCGGTGAAAAAATATGAATCAGGTGTGATTAGCGAGCCCATTACCGTATCGCCAAACACCACGATTCGTGAAGTGCTTGAACTGACGCAAAGCAATAAAATTTCTGGTTTACCTGTGGTTGATGGTGAAGACCTGGTGGGTATTATCACCTCGCGTGACCGTCGTTTTGAAACGGCACTGGATAAGCCGGTATCCAGCGTGATGACGCCAAAAGAAAAACTGGTTACGGTAAAAGAAGGGGCTGAAAGAGAAGAAGTGCTGAGCCTGTTGCATAAACATCGCATTGAAAAAGTGCTGGTCGTTAATGATGATTTTAAATTGCGTGGCATGATTACCGTACGCGATATGCAGAAATCTGATGATTACCCCAATGCCTGTAAAGATGATTTAGGTCGTTTACGTGTGGGCGCTGCGGTTGGCACCGGTGCAGAAACAGAAGATCGTGTGCGCGCACTGGCAGCAGCCGGCATTGATGTGATTGTGGTGGATACCGCACACGGTCACTCGCAGGGTGTGATAAGCCGTGTTGCATGGGTTAAGAAAAACTTTCCGCAGGTTCAGGTGATCGGCGGCAATATTGCCACGGCAGCGGCCGCACGTGATCTGGTAAACGCGGGTGCAGATGCGGTTAAGGTGGGTATTGGCCCGGGCTCTATCTGCACCACACGCATTGTTGCGGGTGTGGGTGTGCCGCAAATTTCTGCGGTTTCTAATGTGGCTAAAGAACTGGAAGGCACGGGCGTACCACTGATTGCGGATGGCGGTATTCGTTATTCAGGCGATATTGCTAAAGCACTGGCAGCGGGAGCCTACAGTGTGATGATTGGTGGCCTGCTGGCAGGTACCGAAGAAGCGCCGGGTGAAGTTATTCTGTATCAGGGGCGTTCTTATAAATCGTATCGTGGTATGGGGTCGATCGGCGCGATGGAGCAGGGCTCCAGTGATCGCTACTTCCAGGATAAAGATGCCGGTGCAGAAAAGCTGGTGCCAGAAGGTATTGAGGGTCGTGTGCCATTCAAAGGTGTCATGTCGGCTATCGTGCATCAGTTATTGGGCGGTATACGTTCCAGTATGGGTTATGTGGGGTGTGCGAACCTGGAAGAAATGCGTAGTAAGCCGGAGTTTGTGCGTATTTCCGGTGCCGGTATGAAAGAGTCACACGTGCATGATGTGACGATTACCAAAGAAGCGCCTAACTACCGTACTTAAGCTTCATTTCACTTTTAGCGGGCTCCATCTCTGCGTTAAAAAAACAGACACCTGCATTTGCAGGTTCACATTTTTCGCCTTGACCTGGAGCCCGCTAAAAGCAAACTGAAAGTTAAGCTTGAACGCCGTTTTTAAAACACATCTGTACTTCAATAAAGCATCAAACATCTATCAAGATAAAAAAACATGACAACACAAAACATACATTCCGATCGTATTCTCATTCTGGATTTTGGCTCTCAGTATACTCAGCTTATTGCACGTCGTATTCGTGAAGCGGGTGTTTACTGCGAACTCTATGCGTGGGATGTGAGTGAAGAGGATATAAAAGCGTTTAAGCCAAAGGGTATTATTCTCTCTGGCGGGCCAGAAACGGTGACCGGTGATGATGCGCCAGTCGCGCCGAGCTGTGTGTTTGAAATGGCTATTCCTGTTTTTGGTATTTGTTATGGCATGCAAACCATGACGGCACAACTGGGTGGCAAGGTAGAAAATGCGGATCATCATGAATACGGTTACGCATCGGTACGCGCTCGTGGCCACACGCGTTTATTAAAAGATATTGAAGACCATGTAACCGATGAAGGTTTCGGTATGCTGGATGTGTGGATGAGCCACGGTGATCGCGTGGTGGATATCCCCGATGGTTTTAAACTGATGGCATCAACGGATTCTGCCCCCGTGGCGGGTATTGCTAATGAAGAGAAAAATTTTTACGGCGTACAGTTTCATCCAGAAGTCACGCACACCAATCAGGGGCAACGCATTATTGAACGCTTCGTGCATGATATCTGTGGTTGTGGAAAACTCTGGACGGCCGATAATATTATTGATGATTCAATTGCCACTATTCAAAAGCTGGTAGGCGATGAAGAGGTATTGCTCGGTTTATCGGGCGGCGTTGATTCGTCTGTGGTAGCGGCCCTGTTGCACCGCGCCATTGGTGATAAACTCACCTGTGTATTTGTAGATAATGGTTTGTTACGTTTTCAGGAAGGCGATCAGGTGATGAAAACCTTTGCTGACCACATGGGTGTAAAAGTTATTCGTGTCGATGCCGAACAACGTTTTCTGGATGCGCTGAAAGGTAAATCTGACCCGGAAGAAAAACGTAAAATTATTGGCAATATGTTTGTCGATATTTTCGAAGAGGAAGCCGGTAAATTAAAAAATGCCAAGTGGCTGGCGCAGGGCACAATATACCCGGATGTGATTGAATCGGCCGGTGCCAAAACCGGTAAGGCGCATTTAATTAAATCACATCATAATGTGGGTGGCCTGCCAGATTACATGCAGTTAAAACTATGTGAGCCATTACGTGAATTATTTAAAGATGAAGTGCGTAAGCTGGGCGTGGAATTAGGCCTGCCTTACGACATGGTATATCGTCATCCATTCCCCGGCCCCGGTTTAGGAGTGCGCATACTGGGTGAAGTGAAAAAAGAATATGCAGATATTCTGCGTCTCGCGGATCACATTTTTATTGAAGAGCTCTACAAGCACGATTTATATCACGGTGTGTCACAGGCCTTCACTGTGTTCCTGCCGGTTAAATCAGTGGGTGTAACCGGCGATGGTCGTCGCTACCAGTGGGTGGTGTCGTTGCGTGCTGTTGAAACCATCGACTTTATGACGGCACGTTGGGCTCACCTGCCGTATGACTTTTTAGATAACGTATCCCGTCGTATTGTGAATGAAGTGGATGGCATTTCCCGAGTGGTTTATGACATTACCGGCAAACCGCCGGGTACGATTGAATGGGAATAGGTGAGTTTAAATATCTATCATTCCCGCATGCTTGTAGCGGGAATTCAGTGACTCTAGTTTTATAATATTAAAGTCACCTGGTACCTGCCTTTGCAGGAATGTTTAAAAGACCATTATCACCGCTTAGTAAAACACCATGCAATACACCGACGAATACTGGATGCAGCAAGCCCTGGAGCTGGCACGCAAAGCCGAGCAGCAGGATGAAGTGCCCGTTGGTGCAATCGTCGTCAAAGATAACGAAATCGTTTCACAAGGCTGGAACCAGCCAATCCAGTCCCATGACCCCTCAGCACACGCCGAAATGCAGGCAATACGTGCCGCCGGTGAAGCATTGCAAAATTACCGCTTAATCGATACTACTTTGTATGTCACATTAGAACCCTGTTCCATGTGCGTGGGTGCAATGATACATGCACGGATAAAGCGACTGGTGTTCGGTGCTTATGATGTGAAAACCGGTGCGGCGGGTAGTGCGATTAATCTAATAAATGACGTCGTACATAATCATCGTATTGAAGTTGTGGGCGGTGTGCTGGAGCTGGAATGTCGTGAGATGTTGCAGGATTTTTTCAGGAGGAAGCGAAAATAGATATTTGTTTGTTGTCTGTAGTATTATCTAAATAAGCATAGAATAAATTACAAAAAATACGTTGACAATGTATAAAACGTTAACGCATTATTAAATGACCATGATATGGATAGACATGTTGTTCAATAAAATCCAGTTTTGGATTGTCAAAATCAAGCTTCATAATATTAAATAATAACGATTATATGCTGGAATTTTAGTCATATAATTTTAATTAAAATTTGTATTAATCGTATTTTTAAACAACGACAAAGGACTGTGTTGTGAAATATATTATTTTAAAAAACATCCCGCTTTTAGTGTTCTTTTTGATGTCTGTAAATGTTAATGCAGACCAGTCATGTTCTTACAGACGAATTTCTGGGACTATCACATATCCTAACTTCAAGGCTGCAGCTGATGCGGCATGTGATGGCCAGGTCAATTATATCATATATAAGGCTGCGAACTATGGCTCAGCGATATGTTATGACTATGACGAAGCGGGTAATTATTATCCTGAAAACAGTCATGAAACTGTATCGTGTAGTGCCGATGAGTTCTATGTTGACTTGAATGACCTTGATAGAACAGATCAGAGTAGTGGCCAATCCTGTCCGAGTACAGAGAACCCTATAAATATACTGACCGGAAATAAATACAAAATACATAGCGATATAAGTAGATTAGGAAATGATCACTTTGGCTTTCCAGAATTTCTAAGAACTTACAATAGTATTTCGTATAACAGTGACTCAGATATTGGAATTAATTGGTCGCATTCATATCAACAAAAAATGATAGTTCGAGATTCATACAATAGCGGTGTGAATCTAAATAAACTTGCCGAAGAACTAGGTGAACCGGCTCAAATTACAGGAAAAGCAGGAATGCAATCCAGTGTTTATTCTGGAAGGCAGACGGCGTGTAGTGAGGGGTTCAATGAACTGAAAATACGTCTAGGAAAGATAGATGGTTTTAACTCTACATTAAAATTATTATTGTCTGGTGGAGCGATTTGGGAGTATCCAGGTAGATGCAATGTATATGTGAAAGATAGATTTATGTTGACTATCCCTGTGAAGGGGCATCTAAATGGGTTGGGTGATAATCCTCCATTATGGGGAGATGAAATAAAAATTATCAGACCTGACGGTAATGAGATTAGATTTAATCGAAATTATTCAGCGAATAAGTTAACACAAGCGTGGAAAAATACTGTTGCAGGATCTGTGGATACATTGATACAGGTCCCTTCAGGAGAGTTAGGTTTAACAGAAGAAGATTTGGCAAAAAAAGAGTATTTGTTTTCTAAAATAAAAAGTACCTGGGAATATCTGGATAAAAATAATATAAAAGAAGTATATAACGATGAAGGGCGTTTAATAAAGATTGAATACCCAGATGGTCAGTATAAATTGCTTTCATATAGTGAAAACATTGTAGGTGATGTGGTTGTTTATAAATTGACCAAGGTAGAAAACTCAATGGGTAAATATATTGAGTTAACATATAACGAAGGTGGATTTATAAAAACACTAACCACATCTGACAACAGAGTTTGGAGCTATAAATATGATAATATAGGCAGGCTTGAATCAGTAATAAATCCTGACTTAACTTACAAAAAATATCACTATGAGAATTTCGTATATCCACATCTATTAACGGGTGTAACTGATGAATCGGGTATTCGCTATAGTACCTTTGAGTACTATGCCGATGGGTGGGCCAGGTTGTCATACTTGGGTTCGCCAGATTCAGAAATGAGAATATCTTCCGCACGTGTTGAATATTATACATATTTTCGTAATAGATATTCTATTGTTACAGATAGTAGGGATAACAAAACGAAAATTAGAACCACTGATATAGGGGAGTCCGGGCTTACACAGCCTATAGTTAAGGCTATATATGGGCCTGATTGTATCAATTGTACGATACCTGATTCATTATTTAATTATGATAATTTATCTGAGCCAGATGATTCTAGTATAAATCTTGTTGCGAGGAGTGATTATGGGATTAATAAAAGCTACTTGAATTATGATCAATATAGAAATCCAGGGGAGATCAGGGAGGCAGTAGGCACAACAGACGAGCGTAGTAAATCTTATACATATAATGATCTGTTTAAATCTAAAATAAATACAACTGTAGAAGCCTCTGTATTTTCAAGCGCTGAAAAAATAACAACATATACTTATGATGAGTATTCAAATATTATATCAACTAGAGTAGATGGTTTTACTCCAGGCGGGGTTCCGCTGACGCGTATAATCTATTATAAATATGATGGCCCATTTCATCAAATATCTGAGATAGATGGACCGCGCACGGATGTATTTGATATTTATTATTTTGATTATTATGCAAATAATGCATCCGAAGGAAATAACCGTGCCAGACTTAAATCAGTAAGATCATATTCAGGACAGTATTTTAGAAACAATATTCAATATACAGCAACAGGGAAAGTGCTGTCAGAAGATCGTCTAAGTGGTCTCCATATCGACTATGCCTATTATACCGGCAATGATCGACTTCAAGATATAACGCAAACCGATATCCAGTCAGGAATGGCTAGAACAACCCATTATTCATACCTGCCAACAGGTGAAGTAAAGACTGTTGTTGAAGGTTATGGCAGTGGTGAGGCTGTTCAACTGACATTGAATTATGATAACGCCCGAAGATTAACCCGAGTGACGGATGGTTTGGGTAGCTATATAGATTATATCCTGGATACTGAAGGTAATTTAATCGAACAGAAAGTTTACGATGCTGCAGGAACCTTAAAAAAAGCATTAGCGCAAACATTTGATAGTTACAATCGATTAGAAAGCTCTACACAGTTAAATGAAAACAGGGTAATTGATTTTAATCCTGACGGAACTATTAAAAGTGTTACAGATGGTAAAGGTGTCGTAAATGAATATGACTATGATAGCTTAAAACGTCTGGTGAAATACACTCAGGATAAGGATGGATCTAATTCCCAAACAGCCAATGCATTAACTGAATTTGGCTACGATGTTCAGGATAACCTGATTAGCGTGAAGGCAGCTAACGATGCAAAAACAACTTATGTATATGATGATTTAGGTAACTTGCTAAGCCGTACAAGCCCAGATACGGGTACTGTTAGTTATCAACATGATGCGGCAGGAAATATTATTCAGTCAATTGATGCAAAAGGGCAAACGTTTGTCTATCAATATGATTCAAATAATCGTCTGTTATCGATTGATGCGCCAGGTGAAGAAGATGATACTTACTTGGCGTATGACACCTGCACGCAGGGTGAAAGAAAACTTTGTCAGATAACACGCAAAAATAGTACGCTAAAATATCGCTACAATGCTTTTTCTGATGTCGTTGGCATTGATCAGTCTCTAATCACATGGAAAGGTTATAACACCGCCAATAATACGATTGGTTATGATTATGACGCTGTAGGGCGTATTAGTAGCATTACATATCCTAGTGGCACGATAATTAATTACACCTATAATGCCGCAGGTAAGGTAGATAACGTTCATATGGAGCAAGATGGCGTTATTACAAATCTGTCACTCAATATTGAGTATCTACCTTTCGGCAAAGAAAGTATCCAAACTTATGGTAATGGTCTTAATATTCATGGTTTATATGATCAGGCATATCGTCCATTCATCATTGGAGAGCCATCGTTCTATTTTGAATATATATCGGCTTATGACGAAAATGGAAATATCAAAAACTTAATGACTCTAGATGATCAATCGTATGTGAATAGCATATTTGATTACGATGAGTATCAACGCCTGATGAGTTCAAGTGGTTTTCATGGCGAGTTTGATTATACTTATGACAAAGCTGGAAATAAACAAACACAAGTAGGCAACGCTCTAAACACTATATTTACTTACGCGGCTAATTCAAATCGCCTCACTGAGTTAAATAGTGCAGCAACTAATATAGATGAGAATGGCAATACCACTAGCTTGAGAGGTATGGCATTTACCTTTACAGCAGATAACCGACTTAAGTCGACCAATACAGGTATTGCTTTTGAATATAATGGTTTCGGACAAAGGTCCATTAAGCATACTATTGCCACTGGCGTCGCAGGTTCTAATGGCTATAGCTCAAGCACAAGTTATATTTATGGTTTGAATGGTGAGTTGTTAGCAGAAATTGGGCCTGGTGGCAGCGTCAAAAAAGAGTATGTGTATTTGAATAACCAGCTGCTTGCTATGCTTGATCGAACACCATCCAGTAATGAATCCATTTTAAATGCAGATCTCGATCAAGATGGTGAAATAAGCGTAGAAGATTTACTTATTTGGTATTTTAATAATCGATCAGATACGGCATATGAAGTCACTGGTGATGGATTGGCAGGTAGTGATGATATTAATGCCGTTATTAACTGTGGTTTAACTCAAGGTAGTTGTGTCGCTTCAAGCTTCACTACTGAAATTTACTACGTTCATAATGATCACCTGGGCACACCGAAGATGTTATCTAATAGCAGTGGCCAACCTGTCTGGCATGCTACAGCAACACCGTTTGGTAAAGCCAGTGTTAATAACGATGTGGATGGTGATGGCATTGTGGTTGAGTTTAATATCAGACAACCGGGGCAGTATTATGATCGTGAGAGTGGGTTATATTATAACTACTATCGGTATTATGATCCGGAGACGGGTAGGTATATTACTAGTGATCCTATTGGGTTGAATGGCGGGATAAATACCTATGCTTATGCTTTAAATAATCCGCTTCGTTATACAGACCCAAATGGACTATGCCCTGTATGTCCTGCAATTCCCTATATACTTGGGGCAGGAGCCGCATATGGTGGCTATGTGTTTTTGGATCATGCTGCTGATGTAAGGAAAGAGCAAGATACTAATAATTTATTGTCAGATGATTATTTTGGTTATCGAACTGATAAAATACCTGATTTCCAACAAAATGGTATTGATAATCATAACAATATTATAGATGCTCATAAAAATGCTAGAGATTTCAAGAGTAGTATTGATGATTTAAATAGAGCAAGAAGCTTAAAAGACGCATACGAGGACTTAAAAAATTGTGAAAAATAAATACCTTGCAATGTTTTTTATCACAGTAATAACCGCTGTAGGATTATATATCACTGGGTATGTTAATAAGATGTATACATATTTTAATGGTAATCAACTGGTATTAAATGATATGTCGTTCGACCTCAGCGATGGGTGCTATCAATCTATGGTTTTAGAAAGGTGGTATAACGGACTAATCTACGATGAAGGATACCTTGAGAGCATTAGAATATTATCAGACTCATGTGAGTCTAATGATTGTTATTTTGATATTCGTTTGGCTAAGGCTCATGAAATTGAAGTTATAAAAAATAAGGACATAGGGTCTAACGGGCTTGATTTTAAATGGGATGATATTCACTTGTTAAAGGAGAGTCATGAAAATAACATGTACTATGCTAAAAATTCTCAAGTCTTGATGTTTACTAGGGATTATCGTTCACTTAATTGTATTTCGCGTGTAAATAGACTGTAAAACATTCTGTAATAATATGGAAAAGCTGCTCAACCATTCAGTTTCAAGCCCCGTAGAACGGGGCTTTTTTTATATGAATTTAGGCTACTAAGTCTAGGATTAGTTTATAATTACTATCGGTATTATGATCCGGAGACTGGCCGTTATATTACTAGTGATCCGATTGGTTTAGCGGGTGGGGTAAATACTTATTTATATGCGAATGCCAATCCATTGAAATATATTGATCCTACTGGTGAAGTTGGTGTGCCAGGTAGTGTAGTTGGAGGCTTGCTAGGATTTGGAACCATCAATGATGGGCTCAGTTACCACTGGTGGATTTGATGCTCTTACAAGTACAGAAGCATGGGTGAGTGCAATTGGTTCTGGTGCTTTTGGAGTTGCATCAGGATTCGCAGGTGATGTTACCGGCGGTATGAGGCAAGCGGTTATAAAGAACATAGCCGTTTCAGGGTTAACTAACCTTGCAGGTCAGACCGCAGGATTAAGATCTGATAGTGACTCTTGTAATGATAGTGACTATAACTATGGTTCATTAATTGGATCGATGCTTGGTGGTGGTGCATCAAGTATTATTACCAGAGGTGCGACCATACCTAACATTACAATTGGTTGGCAAATATCCACCTCATCAACAGCGGTTGGAACTGAACTAGGAAGATGAAGAATAAAATAACATTACTGAAAGCTTCTGCTTTAGTTGTTTTCTTAGGAACGACCGTTGTATTGCTCTTTATAATTTTAAATTATGATAGCGTGCCAGGAGGAATTGCTCTAATTGCCCTGCTGTGTGCACTAGTAATGTATAAGCATGTATTTGATATAGTAAAGGTAATAAAGAACTCAGATACAGGGAACGAGTAAGTTTTCTAGCTTGAATTAATAAGCCTTTATTTTCAGAAATAGAGGCTTTTTTATTTCTATAATCTGTTGGTTATTTGGGATTAGTTTATAACTACTATCGGTATTATGATCCGGAGACGGGTAGGTATATCACCTCAGATCCTATAGGGCTAGAAGGTGGGATTAATACATATGCATATGTGGAAAATAATCCGCTCAAGTATATAGATCCTCTAGGACTATTTCTTTCAACTCATATAGGTTCTAATACTAGAGGGATGTCCACCATAGACGCGATAAATGCTGGCGGAATGAGCAACACAGCATTAGGTTTAGGACTTGGACTGTCGGCTGCTGGTGTTGCTACAGGCGGAGTTGGTGGATTATCAGCTCGGGCTGCCGCTAGCTCTTGTACAAAGGATGGTGTCAAAGATGCAGTCGAATTTACATTTGATTTCATATCCGTTGTGGATAGTATTTTGAACCCTAGAGCGCCTGGAACAGAGGATTTGATTAGAATAAACAATGATGCGAACAATAGTGAAATTTCGCGTCAAAACGAGATTAATCAACGATCAAACCGTTTTCCAGATATTTTTATTCCAGGAAGAAGATGGTAGTAAAAAACCATAAATGAATAAATTAAATAAAAAATTAACTTATAGAATTTGGTTAAGTCGATTACGGCAGTATGTGATTGGTGCACTTATACTGGTTTCACTATTCATCCTAGCCTTCTATCTTATCGAATCTGAAGGTGAGGAAATTGACGGAGTGATTGTGGGAGTAACTAGGTCTCAAACGACACTGTCTTCTGGTACAGTTTTAGTTGTTGATGTTGGGGATCCAGACAGAGTTATGGTTCCAGTGCAGAGTGTATCTATTCCTAAAAAAGGTCAGAAAGTCGTGTTATTGCGTATGAGTACGGTCATCCCTGGATATAACAGATATAAATTTTTAGGCTATCGAGTAGCTAAATCGACAAAAGAGTAAAAAGAAAGGGGACAGATCTATTTAATTGTCTCCCGCTAGCTAGTAATAAAAACAAGACACCCAATATAAGAAAGTAGAAAAAAGTTAAAAGTCACGCTGGGATTATTGATTTTTTTGTGATTAAAAAAGTCAGATATTACTTTTAGCTGTAAAAGCTGATAAAACCGGTTTGCGGTATCTATAAAGTCGATTTGCAGGCATAAAAAAGCTTCAGCCAATGGCTGAGTGAGTTGTATTAGAGGGGTTTAGTTTAAGGTTTTAGGGAAAATATATTGCGCAATTCAGCGCACCGGGTGTGCGTTTGTAACCCATTTGTTCACAGGCCTGTTTTAGTCTGAATACCGAGCCCACAAGCCCTTTGAAAGGGCTTTCAAAATGCTGGCACAGATAGAGCCAGTTATCCTGTTGTATGTTCAAGCGTTGAAGAATCGGGGGGATGTTGTTATCGATATAACATCGTTTATCATCACGTAAAATTCGCCCGGTCCAGTCAACCAGTTCAATATAATCTGTTAAATGAAATGCTAAACCGCAAGGCAGGTTCTTTCGAGGGTAACCCACAAATGGGAATAATGATGGTGGCTGCTGTTTTATTGGGTTGGTACTTTGGTTGCTCATACTTAGTAAACGCTGGCGGATAGAGGTATGGCCTGAGGCCTCGGGTGTTGAAACCATGCCAGCACGTATGGGGTTTAAGTCTACATAGGCCATGCAGCTTAACAAGGCCGAATCATCTAATAATGCCTGGGTTTTAAATCGTCCTTCCCAGAATCGACCTGTGCAGTTATCTTCTGCATTGGCCTGTCGGGCTATTGTTTCATTCAGCACTCGCATAAACCAGCTGATATTCATCAGGCGTTCACGCCATAGTTTGACGGTTTTTTGTAAGACACGAAGCTCGGCCTTTCCCTGTTTCTCACCTTTAATGTAACGCTTTGATAGCAGGTTGCCTGAGAACAGTTTATGCCATTGATTGATCACTTCATTAAATGACCAGCTCTCTGCCTGATCTTTGTCTATATGCAATATGATGTGGTAATGATTTGACATAACTGCATACGCGCAAATATTCAGGGCGAAGATTGAGCCAAGTTCGAGCATTTTATCTTCGATGAGCTGCCGCCTATGTTCATAGGTATTACCCGTAATCGTGTCTGTGCCGCAAAGAAAGGCACGCCGAACGCAGCGAGATACGCAGTGGTAGTAGGGGGTGGTCTCGAGAGAAATTAGAGTGGAGCGGGGTTTTGGCATAATCGGATCCTTGATTAACATGCATCTGGTAGTTTGTGTAAGGCTACGCCTGGGAGGTGTATGTGTCAAACTTACGATGGGTGTCCATATTAGAAGAAATGATATTAGAAATGATGAGTTTCTGTACCAAATGTCAGCGGCTATTAGAAATGGGTGTCCATATTAGAAGGTCTGGTCACTTTCCAAAATTATAAATTAGTCTGACGCTGACATATTTGAGGGTGATGGTTGAGGTCACAACTCAAAGCAGGCATTCAGAACTGACCAGTATTAGCTATTCCTTGCCTTGTAAATCTTCCGTATACGTGAGATACTTTATCTGCCGTGTACGTAAGATATAGGGGAAAGACAATGCAGTTATCAGATGTGCTTATCCATATAAATGAAATACCCAATGAGTTTGAGCAAGACAGGTTAGTGAATCAACTCAGGAATCTGGATGGTGTTATAACCCCGAGATTCAGCACGGAAAAAGAGAATGTCTTTAAAGCTCAGGTCGTAGGTAAATAAATGTCACTCAAATATTTCAAAATAGGTGAAGTTGCCGAGTCGTTGAATACAACGGTAAGGACCATCAGATACTATGAGGAGGAAGGGCTTCTGCACCCCCATAGAACGGATGGGGGGACCAGGCTGTATTCTGAACACCATCTCGATCGTTTAAAGGCCATCCTTCACTTGGCTGAAAACGGGTTCTCTCTCGATGTTATCGGATTAATAGCAAACACTAGAAAAACCTGTTCAACTGGGGATGAAGGCAGTAAAAAAGTAACTGAAGTTATCGATAGTGCAATAAGCGAAATTGATGAAAAAATTAATCATCTAAATACACTCCGTTCTGATTTAAAAGCATCGAGAAAGCTGGTGGCAAAGTGTAAAGGTTGTAGTAATAAGCCCTCGAGTAAAGACTGTCCTGAATGTCCCATTAATCAGAATCTTGGAGAAATAGAAGCCCTCAATCTTCTATGGGAGTAGGTAATCATGATGATTTCTATTACAGCTCAAGGCGGGTATCGCAATATCAGGGAATACCCACAACACCTATTACGAGTAACTGATGGCAGTATTCAAGTGCCGGTTACCTACGAGAAGGAATGGAATGATGGTTTCGGTGCCAGAGGCTGGAAGGTTGACGCCACAATTGGTGACCCTGTGATTATTGCCAGTACCCGGGAGACTGGCCAGAGGATTAACACCTCTGTGTTTATTCACGACATCCTTGATCATTTTCTCTCTGGTTTTGGTGTGAGCGGTCATCGAAGTGAAGCGATGGCACTTGTCCAGCTGTCTAAACGAACAGGTTCTGATCCTGGACCTGACTATGAGCAGATGGTAAGAGAGGATATTTTAAATGGCAGGGTCAATGGTGAGGCATTAGTGGACTTCTTGCCTGCCGATCTTCATGCCGTACTTCCCGAGAATACACTCATGACAGACAAGGAGACGATGACTTATCTGCGTGAGGAGTTAGGAGAAGAGCGCGTGATAAAATCGCTGGTCGATAATTTTTTTGAACTAGGTAAGAAAGGTGAAAAGCATGCGAGTGATACCTGGAAGATATTGGGTTTAGATACACACAAGAAAACAGAAATTGGACTCGCTTTACAAACACTGCTTGAGATAGTTGATCAAACAGTTGAGAAGTTAGAAATCGATGAGCTTCATGGAGTAATCAGTATTGATAATAAGTATGTAAGATTCAACATAGCAGAAGGCAGTCTAATTGACTCAATTGAAGGTCTGAAACTAGCTATTTTTTAACGACCAGTTAATCTCGAGCGTCTGCTATTGGCTGATCGCTGCTCCATATCCTGAATTTAAAAATGACTGCTACCGGGTGCTAACCGAACATCAATCATATAGTGTCAGACTTGAATGATTTCAGGGTGTTGAGTTGGCAAAAGTCAGTCGGTGGGAGTTACTGAGCGTTTCGAGTGCCCGTCGTGTGTCTTGCTATGCAGGGTTGTTGAGTCTATTCTATTCGTTAGTAGCATCAGTAGTAGTACAAATATTCGTTTGTAGCATCAGTAGTAGT
>Ga0316207_10001583_pt1 | contig 27084 bp, 25 predicted proteins | sample 6weekpyrite_MG_FD_204943 | JGI IMG/M metagenome (GOLD analysis project Ga0316207, IMG submission 204943) | Microbial mat bacterial communities from mineral coupon in-situ incubated in ocean water Damariscotta River, Maine, United States -... | ecosystem: Environmental > Aquatic > Marine >... | reverse complement strand
GACAGAAAATATAAGTGCCATTCGCAACACCTGCAATCGCCCGGGACTGCAGCGCAGAGGTTTTAATCTCGTTATAAGAGATCATGCGGAACATCTCACCAAAACCCTCTATTTCTTTGTCCAGTAAGGGCTGTACAGCTTCTGGTGTACCATCTCTGCCGGTCACGCCGGTACCACCAGTGGTAACCACGGCATGAATCTCAGGATCGGCTATCCAGGCTGAAATCGCAGCGCGAATTTGGTAGATATCATCGATAACAATCTTTTTATCAAGCGCTTTATGGCCGGCTTCATTTGCGCGCTCAACCAGTGTTTTTCCGGAAGTGTCATCAGCTTCGGTACGGCTGTCAGAAATGGTTAAAACAGCCAGATTCAAAGAAATAAACTCACGATTGTTAGACATATCTGATACCTGTTAATAAATCGGTTAAAATAGACGGATACTTAGTTCAATTATCTTATTATAACGTGCTCCGGCATGTTCAGGTGTTTATAGTTTTATGGAAACTGAAAGAATTCAAAAAGCGCTGGCTCGTATGGGGCTCGGTTCAAGAAGGGAAATTGAACGATGGGTTGAAGAAGGTCTGATTCGGGTTAATGGCAATATCGCAACCCCGGGGCAAGCTGTAAAGGCCGGCGATAAAGTCAGTTATAAGAATAAAAGAATTGAGATCAAGCCGATTGAAATGCTGCGCACACGTGTACTGGCTTATCACAAACCCGAAGGCGAGGTGACTACACGTAAAGATGAAGAAGGCCGTAAAACGGTCTTTGAATCACTGCCACGATTACAGTCTGCCCGCTGGATCTCAATTGGACGTCTGGATATCAACACCACCGGTTTATTGTTATTTACCAATGACGGAGAGCTGGCTAACCGCCTGATGCACCCATCGCGTGAAGTAGAGCGTGAATATGCGGTGCGCATTTTAGGTGAAGTCAGTGATGATGTGCTTAAAGAGCTGAAGGAAGGCGTGTTGTTAGAAGATGGCATGGCACATTTTGATAAGATTGTAGATGCCGGTGGGCAGGGGGCTAATCATTGGTACCATGTGGTATTAAAAGAAGGCCGCACCCGTGAGGTTAGACGCCTATGGGAACACTTTGGTTATAGAGTGAGTCGTTTAATGCGTATTCGCTATGGTGATATTGAACTATCGCGTGCGATTCGTCAGGGTAGTTTTAAAGAACTGTCAGATACCGAGGTGACTAAACTGGCAGCCAGTGTGGATCTGGTCAGAATTAATAAAGATAAAATTGATGAAAGTCGTCGTCAGAAATATACTTCTGCGACTAAGAAAAAGAACTTAGGTTCTTTTAAAAAGAAACGTTAAAATAATAATAAAAAATGGTTAGATAGAGGAGTGAGGTGATGAAAAAACTATACTTATTCATATTGATTTGTTCAGTCTTTGTGCAACCTGTACTGGCTAAAAAAGAAGGTGCGCTGGATGCGGATATGAAAAATCCAGGCTATCACGAAAAGCCAGCATGGTTTAAGAATTCATTCCTTGATCTGGATGAAGATGTTGAAGAAGCCGCTGAAGTGAATAAAAAACTAATCATCTTCTTTTATCAGGACGGCTGCCCTTATTGTAAAAAACTACTGGATGATAGTCTGTCACAGAAAAAAATAGCGGATAAAACACAAAAGTATTTTGATCTGGTTGCGGTTAATATGTGGGGCGACAATGAGCTGACATTTCAGGGTAAGGAATACACTGAAAAAACCTTTTCTGAAGCCGCCAGTGTTATGTACACACCAACAATACTTTTTCTCGATGAAAAAGGTCGTGTTGTCATGCGCATGAATGGTTATTACCAGCCGCATAAATTTGAAGCAGCACTTGATTATGTGCATAAAAACAAATTTAAAACAGAAAAGTTTACTCAGTATCTGGCAAAAAAATCATCACTTAAAGCCACAGGTAAGTTGCACACAGATATAGAAAATGTGACAAAACCTTATCAACTAAAATCAGCGCTAAAAAATAATAAACCACTGGTTGTTATGTTTGAACAAAAGCAGTGTCCTGCTTGTGATGAACTGCACCTGGATGTTTTAAAGAAAGCAGAAAGTAAAACACTGTTAAAACAATACAATGTCGCTGTGCTGGATATGTGGAGTGATCAATCCGTTGTTAAGCCTGATGGAAAATCCGATTCTATTGACGAGTGGGCTAAAAAGCTTAATATTCAGTATGCACCCAGTATGGTGTTTTTTGATGCGAAAGGTAAAGAGGTCTTTCGTATAGAAGGTTATCTGCGAACTTTTCATGTGCAATCAGTACTTGATTACGTAGTTCAGAAGGCCTATAAAAAAGAGAAAAACTTTCAGCGCTGGATTGATGATAGGGCGCACAAATTAAGAGACAAAGGGATTAAGGTCGATCTGATGAATTAAAAAAAGCCGGCGTAAGCCGGCTTTTTTATCTGTAAATGGTTTGCGTTAAAACTCAACGGCTAATGATTCTTTAATAATGTGCGATGGTTTTTTTTATCAAAATAATAACTCCTTGGGGTTTCTCCATACCAGCGTTTATCAATTACACTGATAATTTCATCTATATCGTTACTGTTAAAAACCCAGTTGTTTTCATTTTCAAGATCAAGCTGATGCAGGAGATTACCAATCTCTTTTTTTAACTCATGGCCATCGGTTGAAATGAATACAAACTTCTTTTTTTCGTTTGCAGATAAAGTTGATATTTTTCGCATCTCACTCAGGCAAGGTGAGCAGTCAATCGACCAGAACATCATAACAAAGGGTTTTGTTTTGTTTTTTACAATAGTCTGGTAGTCATAGCTGTGGAAGACCTTGATAGGGTTGTTGGTCGATGCTAAGTTATAACCCGTACTTAATAGTGAAATGAGTATTGCAGTAATCAGTAATAGTTTTTTCATTTTTTTATTCTGATATAGGGATTAATCGGTAAGCGCTGCCCGGGATGTGCCAGGAAATAAATGCTTTATTGTTTTTATTAATGATAAAAGGGTAGTCAGTATTCCGGGGTGAACGTGCGATGATAAAAGGCTTTTCCCATGAGTCTCCCATATCTTCTGATGCCATCAGATATATCACAGAATCTTTATCATGCTGTTCTTTCCAGGTTATATAGACCTTATTATCCGAAACCTTAATATCGGCATGTGATGCACGTTTGTCATAGTTACCAACAGTTATCTGCTGACTGAATGTCTCCCCGTTGTTATCACTGTGCGCATAAAAAACACCGTGATTTTTTTCTGCATTGTTAAACCACACGGCATGATATCGGTTTTTACTATCAATACTCAGAGAAGGACCATGATGCGGGCAACCATTAATTTTCCACTGATCATTACTAAGGCGAAAAGGTTTAGCTGGCTGGTTCTGTCTGACAAAGCTGGTGATGGCATGGTCACGAATATTTTTTTCATAGATATGTCGCCAGCTGATAACAGGCAAGTCATTACGATCTATATCAATTGCCATTCGACAGCATTCGCAACTATGATCTGCAATTTTTTTATTGGCTTTGAAACTGTTGCCGTTATCAGTAGAAATCGCGTAATAAGCGGCTGCACCGTGATATTTCTTGCCAGCTTGTTTAGCGGCTAATTGATCACGTTTATCAAGCCAGCTGATATAGATATGACCGGCATTATTGACAGCCATAGCATCAAAACGGTGGCTGATAATGTCATGATTGTCATTTACCGTTACAGGCTGGCTGAATGTAACACCAAGATCGGTCGATCTGCTGAAGCGGATATTACCGGTAAAGCGTTTATTCAGTTTTGTGGTCCAGCTAAGTAATACCGTTCTGTTTTTGCCTATCTTTATTTTCGGCCGGTGTTCATTTCGCGCGGCTATTTTTTCAGCGATTGCATTAACTCTGACGGCTTTACTGAAGTTTTTGCCATTATCATCTGAAAAATTAACATAAAGAAACTGCTTATCTGTCCATGTACTCCAAAGTCGTCCTTTAGCATCAAATACACTGCTGACTGTTTTCGCGCATTTTTGTTCTGATGAATCTTTACACAATGGATCAGCAACATGCTTTGAATGATGCTGATGTTGAGCTGCATTAGCAGCAGCTGTCAGCATGATGCTGACAGCACTTAAAAGTATTGTACGATAGTATTTCATTAGAATTTCTGACTATAGCCAAGATACAAGGTAACGGGCATGCCCGGTGCGTATTCAAACTTTTCAGGATTACCAAATGCGGCCGGTTTGTAGGAAGCGGCAGTTGCATACTTAGTATCAAATACATTCATAACACGTACGTAGGCACTGGCTTTTTTATTAAGCTTATAGTTTGCTCTCAGGTTCAGCAGGTCATGTCCTTTGTACTTCTCGGTGTTTGCCTGATCCATCCAGTAGCTACCAAGATGAGACCATTCAGCCTGTAATTTAAGCTTTGTGTTGTATTTATAATCCAGCTTGGTGTTGGTGATCATACGTGAGGCTGATTCCATTTCGTTGCCACTGTAATCTGTTGTTGCATTCGGTTGCCAGTCTTCGTATCTGTGAATAGCATAGCTTGCTGCCAGGCTTAGTTTCAGCGCTTTTGTCATCGCTTTGTTAAGCCCAAGTTCAATACCATTATGTGAGGTTTCACCTGCATTAACCGTTTCTCTGGTGCCATCAGGGTTTTTGTACGTCAAAATATCATCGTTTTTGATCATATGATAAATGCTTGCTGTGTAACCTATTTTTGTTGCAGTTTTTCCACGTATTCCGACTTCTACACTATCAACTTTAATCGGTTTCAGGTCGATTGTGTTTTCAGCCCGACCTTGTTTAAACAGTTGTGTATTGGAAGGTGCCCGGAAAGCATGGCGGTAATTAACAAAACCGCTGGATTTTTTACTGAACTGGTAAGTCATTCCAAGCTTCGGGCTGAAATGGTTGAACTTAACTACAGCATCAGCAGGGCGGCGGTGAGAGCCCGTTGTTAAGGTTGATAATTTGTTGTCATAATCGTATTGCATATGATCATAGCGTACACCGGTTGAGATTCTGACAGCTGGACTGACAGAGTATTCGTAATGCACATAAGGTGATACTGAAGAGAAGCTGGCATCATAGTCATACTGAATCGCACCTACTGTGTAATCGGTATAAACATTACCCACTTTTGTAGTGCTGATGGCATGCTGAATATAATCACCGGGGCTGTAATCAATATCGGCACCCGTGATTAATTTAGCTTTACCGGTTTTAAACTTTTTACTGTTCTTAATCAATAACCCCAGTGAATCGTTTGATGTTTCATACACCACAGGATCATAGCTCAGTGACCAGTTTGGCAATAATGCCATTGTGTTAGAACGCAGATAAGGGATTATACTCAGCGTGTTGTTCTTTTTTTCATCAGTGTAGGCTGACGAAAGTCTTACTGCCTGTACTTTTCTATATGAGATCGGCGTGTAATTGAGCTCAGGATTATTTAAATAGTCAACTTCTAGGAGACGAGATGAACCGGCTGTTTGCTGATCCACATCGGTTGCTGAGAAAATTGTTTTAACGGTTGCGCCACTGTCCAGAAAACTATCAAAACGCAGATTGGTACTGATGCGGTCGTATTCTGTATTATCACGCCAGCCATCACTATGGGTTAAATTCAGTGAGGCAATATATCCATTGTCTTCGGTGCTGTTTCCGGTATCCGTTAATAATCGTAGCCAGCCATTTTGTCCGGCCTCAATATTTATATTGCTTTGCTTTTTTTTCGGCGGTTTAGCGGTAAGAACATTAACCACACCGCCGATAGCATCACTACCAAACAGCGAGGTTCCCGGTCCTTTTATTACTTCAATCGAATCAGACTGGGGGATGTTAACTTCATAAAGCGCATTGTGATTAAAGAAACCAGTGGATCGGGTTGGGATACCATCTTCAAGAAACAGGTAAACAGGCTTCGTCGTTGTAGGCTGACGTATTGCTGTCATATGGCCTTCGCCACCAGTGATATTAATGTATACACCAGGGATTTGATTAGTAATCTCTGATGGGTGCGCCGGTTTACTGTCTTTCAGGTTCTTGTTGTCAATTTTCCCGATACTGGCCGGGGTCTCAGACATCAGTGTGCTTTCACGTGTTGAGGTGACGTTTATAACCACATCATCTTTTACTTCTTCTGCCTGTGCCGTTGTGCAAAGTAAGGTCAGGGTAATCAGGTTGTATTTTAATTTATAATTCTTCATCAGTAATCCTGAGTTAATTTAAATGCCATTGAATAATTGATTTTTACCGGAAAGCGCATGCCTTCCGGTGGTTCAACAAAAGGTAGGGATTCCAGAATGGCAGTTTTGGCTGCATGCTGGAGTAATTTATATTTTCCGAAAATTTCCAGATTATCGATTTCACCGCTTTCAAGTAAACTGAAAGAAACCTTAACAACATCCTGCATGTTTCTTCGGCGAGCAGTACCCGGGTAATACTTATTGCTTTCGATGATGGACAAAATCTTCTGCAGATACTGGTTGTCTGCACTGGTGCGCTGTGATGGTTGTTGAACATGCGTGTTATTACTTGAATCTGAAGCATCAGATGTTTGAGTGACTGCCTGAGTATCGTTTTGTTCTTGTGTATCAGGCTCTTTCTTCTCAGGATACAAGTTGTTATGCAGGTCAGATTTCTTATCTGCAGTATTATTCTTAGTGGTTTGTACCGGTTCTTTAACAGATTTATTAACGGGCTTGCTTTCAGTTTTGTTAACAGCAGGTTTCTGAGTTTCAGTTTTTTTAGTGGCTTTACTTGAATGTCGTGAGGATAATTCGATATTAAAGACGGTGGTGTTTTTAGCAAAGACAGGCGTTGTTTCTATCTGATACTGAGCAAGTACAATGATATGTACTGCTATAGAAAAAATGATAAAACTCAGTATATGTGTCTGTTTGTACATGCTCGACTAATTTTTTATAGGACTTTTTCTAAAAAGGGTGCAGGGGTAAGTGAGTAACTGTTGCGTTACCGCTTACCCCTGGCAAGGACGTATGTCAGTACGTGATTGAAGAATAATTCTTATCAGTGGAATTGGGAATGTGACACAGTGTCGCGTGACAAATTGTCGCAGGCTAGTGCCGTGGGCTTGTGCTAAAATTATCTAATGACAGAGTCTGCTAACTATTTCCATCTGAATCGCTTATTTGTGCTGCGAAATATCGCGATAGCGGGGCAGTTAATCGCTATACTGGTATCCGAGTATTTACTGGGTATCCGTCTGCCGATAGTAGCCGTTGCGCTTGTTGTTTTGCAGGTTACACTATTTAACGCTTTTGTATGGCTGCGCCTCAGGCAACCCAAAACGGTCACCGAAAACGAGATTTTTATTCACCTGACACTTGATGTCTTGGCACTGTCGTTATTGCTGTATTTTACCGGTGGTGCGTCTAATCCGTTTGTTATGCTTTTTCTATTCCCATTGACGATTACCGTTACCATTCTGCCTGTGCGTTATGCCTGGCTGCTGGTGGCGTTGACCGTAACCAGTTATAGCCTTTTGATGTTTAATTATGAACCATTGCCGATGAATCACGGTATGAGTCACAGTATGGACCATAGTATGGGGCATGAAATGGATATGTCTGCACCAAACAATGAATATGACCTGCACTTAATGGGTATGTGGCTGGCATTTATTCTTAATGCCTGTCTGATTACTTATTATGTATACGGTATGGGCAGCACATTACGTAAACAGCAGAAACAATTATTAAATGCCCGCGAACAGTCTATTCGTGATGAGCAGCTTGTGGTGCTTGGCACACTGGCCGCCAGTACTGCGCATGAACTGGGAACCCCGCTGGGGACGATGTCATTGCTGGTAAGTGAGATAGAATCTGAGGTTGCTGAAAATAATGCTCAGGTGAAGTCTGATTTGAACAGTCTTAAAAAACAAATTATTCGCTGTAAATCTTCACTATCTGATTTGTCAGCATCGGTTGGCGCATCATCCGATTTATATGGCAGTATTGAACAGAATGCGGTTGAATATTTTGAGTCTTTGCGCGATGAAATTGAGCTTATTCGGCCTGTGTCTGTGCTGCATTATGACTGGGAACAGTTAGCAAATGATGTGGATATTTTAACTGACAGAACATTATCACTGGCACTGATTAATGTACTGGAAAATGCGATTGATGTTTCACCTGAATATGTAAAATGGCTGATAAAATCGGATAATCAGGTGATAACTCTGGAAATACTGGATAAGGGCCCGGGTTTATCAGAAGAAGCACTCGAGATGATAGGTCAGCAGCCTTATAGTGAAAAAGAGTTAGGCTTAGGGCTCGGGCTTTATCTGGCTTATGCAGCGATTAGAAGAAGACAGGGCACGATTAAACAAAGCAACCGCCAGAGTAAAGGCAGTCGTACACTGATTACGTTGCCTGTCTGTGATGGAAGGTAAACATGTCCAACTGTGACAAAGAGTTATTGTTAATTGATGACGATGCAGGTTTTTGTGATGTGCTGTCACGGGCATTAAGCCGGCAGGGTTTTAACGTTAAGCAGTCGCAGTCAGTCGCGGATGCCTGCCAAATTGCGAAGCAGCACAAATTCGAATATGCGGTGGTTGATCTTCGAATCGGTCAGGACTCAGGTCTTACCATGGTTAAAGAATTAACAGCACTTCATCCGCAAATTAAAATTGTCGTGCTGACGGGATATGCGAGTATTGCGACTGCCGTCGAAGCAATCAAGCTAGGGGCAAAACAGTATCTGACAAAACCTGCCGAAGTAGCAGATATCATTGAAGGTTTCAGTAAAGCTGAAGGAGATGTTGCTGTTGAGCCTTCAGCCAATCCGATGTCCGTGAAGCGTCTAGAATGGGAACATTTACAAAAAGTCTTACAGGAACACGATGGAAACATATCCGCTGCTGCAAGAGCCATGGATATGCACCGCAGGACCTTACAAAGAAAATTACAAAAAAAGCCTGTTAAACACTAACATTTCTCTGGTTAACGACCACTTGCACGGGTCATTCATGACAGTATTACTTGCTTTTATCAGATTACCGTCTATAGAAGACATAGAGATACACTAAAGTATCCATATTCATAATAATAAAAAAGTCAATTTAACAGATATGAGTATTTTATTAATGACTGATGTGTTGTTAATAAAAGCCGATTCTCTTGTAGAAAATTAGACTTAATACTAGAAACCCGAAAGGGGTCATAAATTTGAAACTATCTATAATGAGAAAAGAACCTGATTTATTAGAGATCATAGAAAATCAGAAAAATGAAATAGATAAGTTAAAACAGGACGTGTCAGACTTAAATATCGCTCTTGAAACTGCAATTGATCACGGTGATTCAATTGAAGATCAGCTTCTTGTATCAAATGATGCCTTGCTGGAGGAAGCTAAAGAACGAAAAAAAGCTGAACAGAACTTACGGCATTTAATTAAAGCCCTTACCCAGCAAAAAGACGACCTTGAAGTGCTTGTTGAAACAATCACGGAGCATGGTGATGATGTTCAGTATGAATGGCTGCAGCGTCTTGGAACGGCAGAAGAAGAGGCTTTAACAGATGCACTGACATCAGTCGCTAACCGGCGCCATTTTGATCAGTACCTTCTTAATGAATGGAAGCGGGCAATGCGACATACAAGCGATTTTTCTATCGCGATGATCGATATCGACTATTTCAAACGCTACAATGATAAATACGGTCATCAGAGCGGTGATGAATGTATTCAAAAAATCGCTAAAGAAGGCCAAAGAATTTGTGCAAGATCAACTGACTTATTTGCACGTTATGGCGGTGAAGAATTTGCGATGGTGTTACCAGATACAAATTATGATGGCGCAATCAATCTTGCAAATAAATTTATTAAGGCTGTTGAAGAACTGTATTTACCACATGAAGAGTCAATCGTAAGTGGCTATGTAAGTGTCAGTATTGGTGTTGCTAGCTGTTGTGTAACAAGTGGGTGTGAATTTGATGGTTTGTTACAGTTAGCCGATAACATGCTTTATAAGGCAAAAGAAACAGGAAGAAACCGGGTAGCAGGAAAGAATAATTGTAAGTAAATGTTGTAAAGGTGATATTCATGAGTGAGAAGTACAGGGATTATGCTGATATTGATCCCGCTTTGTGTAGTGAACATATGTGTTTGAGTTTTAAGCCAAGTTCTGTGCCTATTAAACAGAGATGGAGAAACAATGGTTTATCAGCAGACTTTTTAGGTGATTATCTGACAACTTTTTTTCCTAAAAAAGATGGTGAAAAAGATTCAGTAAAAAAGCAGGCTGAGATAAGAGATGCGGTAACTTATATTGCAAATGAGTTACTTGAAAATGCAATGAAGTATTCAGATGACAGCAGTGTCATCCCTAACAGTATCGATTTGTCTCTGCAGGAGGATAAGCTGGTTTTTACTGAAGTGAATGCTATAACGGAAAAGCAGCAGGCTGAATTTAAAGACTTTATAACTGAACTTAATGAAAGTGATCCTGATGAGTTGTTTATGAAAAAGCTCGAAGCCAGTGCTGTATCAGAAAGCAGTTCTGGTCTTGGTTATTTAACAATGATAAATGATTATCAGGCAAACATTGGCTGGTTATTTGATGCCAGTTCAGGTGGTCATCAGGTCACAACGCAAGTTATTATCAGTATCTAATAAAGAGAATAGAATGAAAATTATCAAAGATGATGGATACAAAGTTGAATATAATGCAGCTGATAAAACAGTCGATTTTTCCGGTACACTTCGCCTGAGCGGATTGACCGAATATGCACCAATTGTTGAATGTCTTGAGACCGCTGTTGATGATGCGGATTCCCTGACCCTTTCTCTTAAGGACCTGAGTTTTTTAAACAGTTCTGGTATTGCTGTTTTATCTAAGTTTGTTATTAAGGCAAGAAATAAGCCTGATTTTTCTTTAACAATTCTGGGATCTGATGAAACGCCGTGGCAAGGTAAGTCGTTAAAAAATCTACAGCGTCTGATGCCTAGTTTAACACTTGAACTTTTATAATAGATAAGCATATGGATGTAAATGAAGAATAAGAATAATTCAAAAAATAAGCGCATCGTAAAACAACAAATTATTCTCGTTTTATCTGGTTTTTTTATTGCATTTTTAATTCTGGGTATTTCTGCAAAGGTTGTGCTGAAGAATCAGCAGGAGAATTATGAAAAGCTGGATTATTTAGTCAATCAGAGTAATGCAAAATCCTCTCAAATGACTAATCTCAGTGATGCGATCAGAGACAGAATGCTGATTGTCTATGACATCCTTAATACTACCGATATATTTGATATTGACGATAAGAGCATGTTGCTTTCTGACAGAGCCAGTGATTTTATTATCGCTCGTGAAAAACTCATGTCACTGGATTTGACAGAAAAGCAAAAGGATGAGCTGGTTGATCAAAGAAAGATTTTAAAACAGGCGCAAATTGCATTACAAAAGATTGTATTTAATGCACTTAATGAAACCGGAAATAATCAGAGTGATTTGATAAAAAAAGCCAGAGATGTCAATGCTGGTGTTCTTATCCGGCTTAATAATATGCGTCTTGTTCAAACTGAGCTTTCGCAGCATGAATTAAAAGCTGCTAAATCATCTTATAAAAGTACCCGTGAAAAAATGGTTATGATGGGTCTGGGTGGTCTTGCTATCTGTCTTAGTATTGTATTTGTAGTTATTCACCAAATACGTGCGCAGGGTGATACCCTGACAGATGTGATGCAGCAATTAGAGGATTCAAACCAGACACTGGAAAACCGTGTTGAGAAACGGACTAAGCAATTAATTAAAACCCGTGAGGACAATCTTCGAATGGGGGCTGAACTTGATATCAGTCGTCAGTTACAAAAAGTTATTCTCCCTACTGAAAAAGAAATATCAGAAATAGACAGCCTTGATATTGCCGCTTTTATGGAACCTGCTGATGAAATTGGCGGTGACTATTATGAAGTATTAAAACACGCTGAGAATGGTGGTGTATTAATCGGCATAGGGGATGTCACCGGACATGGCCTTGAGAGTGGTATGGTGATGCTGATGATACAAAGTATCATACGTTCACAATCAACAGCAACCGGCTGTGACCTGATTAAAATGCTACAGGTTGCAAATAAAACAATACATGACAATGTTTCGAGAATGAATTCGGAGAAAAATTTGTCACTGATGTTACTTGATTATCAGCAAACCGCAGAAGGTGAATCAGATGAGCCAGATAAACCCGCAGGAATAGTCCGCTATTCAGGTCAGCATGAGTCGATGCTGGTTATTCGTAGTAATGGTCAGGTTGAAGAGTTTGATACTGATGAACTTGGCTTCCCGGTTGGTCTGGTTGAAGATGCGGATGACTTTTTTAAAGAGGGACACTTAGAGCTTTATAAAGGTGATACTGTTGTTTTATATACGGATGGTATTACAGAGGCTGCAAATGCGGAACATGAACTGTATGGTATTGAGCGCTTACGTGAAATTGCAGTTGCTAACTTTAAGAGTAGTGCTGTGGATATTAAAGATAAAATTATCGCTCATGTCAAACAGTATATTGGTGAACAAAAAATATATGATGATTTAACCTTGTTGGTATTTAAGCAGGTTTAACGGCTTCTGCTTTATCCGGTTGATTTTGATATTTAATCAACCGGATAAAGAATCTTTGTTATCTTTGTACAGGCTTGCCGACTAGCCGACGGAAGAAATTACTAACATCCATACCTGCTGCTAACATTGCCGGTATTGCAACCAGAGTAACGATAGTTGCAAATACCAGCCCCCATGATAAAGCCAGTGCCATCGGTGATACAAAAGGATCCATACCACCCCAGCCATAAGCGGTTGGTAACAAACCTACAATTGTCGTTGTAGCTGTTAATAATACGGCTCTTAATCGTCGACGCCCGGCTTCTAATATCGCTTCAGTTGAACTCATGCCTTCTTTAATAGCACGTTGTATAAAGACCAGTAAGATCAGGGAGCTGTTTACTACAACACCTGTCAGTGCAATCATGCCGAGCATTGAAAGAAACGACAGTGGCATTGGCTTCCAGAAAATAGAATGCAGGTAAAAGCTTAATATAATACCGATTGCACCAAATGGAATTGCCATCATGACAATAAATGGATATGACAAGTTATTAAACTGGATGGCCAGAATAAAGAAAATACCAACCAGTGCAAAAATAAAGGCGATGGCAAGGCTGATCACCGATTCTTTATTTTTTTCTTCTTCACCACCAAAACCAACATTAACCTTACCGTAATAGTCTCCCAGCCATTTTTCCTGATTATTTCGTACCTTTGCATTCAGCTTGATACTGGTGATTAACTTTTCGTCTATATCGGCAACCACATTAACAATACGAACACCGTCTTTATGTCTGATGGTAGTCAGACCCTTAGTGCTTTTAATTTTTGCAATCTTATGTAAAGGGATCAGACCACCACGTTTATTGGGTATCTGTAATGCCAGTAGTTGTTTATATTCATCTTTGGTACTTTCAGGAAAACGAATGGTGACATCGATTTCCTCGGTACCATGGCGTACCGATGATATTGTCAGACCGCCAGATGCAGCACGAATAAGTGCTGAAGCATTTGCCAGATTAACACCTGCGTAGGTAGCCAGTTGTCTGTTCATAACAACATGTAGCTCTTCATCACCGGCCTTTAGTCCGCTATCAATTGCTGTTACACCGTTAATGGTCTTCAGATAATCAATCAGCTTCTGTGCAGCATGTTCACTCGATTTGTCGTCGTAACTGGATATTTCAGCTTCCAGTGCTCGCCCGACTGGTGGCCCTGGTTTTAGTGCAGAGAAAGCAATATCAAGTTGTGGAAATTGTTCTGGAATGGTCTGGGATAAATCAAACATTTCTTTTAATACATCATGCTCAGGCCGGGTAACTGCCTGTGTATAAATTGCATGAATCTGTCCATAGCGACTACCACGCTGAGTTAGCGGGTCGCCCTGGTCCACAGAAACATCACCGGCTTTAGCAATGGTTGCTTCAACGTGTTCCATGGTCATGGCTTTTTCCATTGCCGTGTTTACTTTTCGCAGCTTGTCTTCCATGGTTTTTAAATCGGTACCGGGAGGAGCGGTTACGCGTACGATGTATTCATTGATTCCTTCTGCCGGAAATAACTGGAAGGGTAATGTTTTAGCCAGAGCAAATGAACTGATAAGAACTACTACGGATAAACCGACTGTAATCCAGCGGTGTTTAACGGCAATGCGTAACACCCATATATAACTGTGTTCCAGCGCCAGAATCCATTTTCTTTCAGACGGGTGTTTTTTGGGATTAGTAACGTGCGCGACATGACTTGGAAGAATTAAAAATGATTCAAGCCAGGATAAAGCCAGTAAGGTAATAACGACTACCGGAATTGCATAAATAAACTTACCGATAACACCGGGCATAAACATCATTGGTGTAAATGCGGCAATAGTGGTCAGGATGGTGGCAGTAACCGGACCAAATAATTCCCATGCACCTTTTTTAGCGGCTTCGTTAGGCGGCAGGCCTTTTTCCATGTGGTAGGTGATATTTTCACCGACAATAATGGCATCATCGACCAGCATGCCCAGTACCATAATAAAACCCATCATTGATATCAGGTTTAATGTGACGCCAGAGGCAAACAATACATACAGGCCGGTAAGAAATACAATTGGCAGCCCCCAGGTGGTTGTCATGGCAACAGAGAAACGCAGGAACAGAATTAATGAAATAAAGACCAGAAAAATACCGACCATGCCGTTATTTGTTAATACGCCTAAACGTACCCGGGCAAAGCGGGAGAAATCCTGAAAAGTATTAACTTCGATCTCTGCGCCATAGCGTTCAGGTACTGTTTTAAGGTATGTTTTTACCCGATCCACTGTGTCAATAATATCGCCTTCTGATTTTTTCAGAATCATCATGGACAGTGCCGGTTTACCACTGACTTCATAACTAATGCGTGACTCTTCAAGTGATTCGGTAATGCTTGCAACATCTTTTAATTTAAGTACACGACCGCTGGCAGTGGATCTTAGAACCAGGTTGCCGGCATCCTCAGCACTGGAAAATTCACCGACAATACGCACCATCTTCTGTCCATCTCTAGTGCGAATATCTCCGCCCGGCGCATTGATATTCCAGCCATTAATAGCACTGCTAATATCAGCAACGGATATTCTTTCTTTTGCCATGCGTACCGGATCAACGGTGACTCTTATTTCAGCTTTGCGTTCACCTAAGATATTAACCTGAGCGATGCCTTTGATATTTAACAGATCATCTTTTATATCGGTGCCCAGGCGTTTAAGCTCAAGTTCACTGACTGGAGCGGCTACAGCCATTCGGATAATCGGAAATACTGAGCCATCAACTTCTAAAACAAATGGGTCACTTGGCAAATCGCTGGGTAGTTTGGCGCGCGATACAGCCAGCGAAATATCATTTGTGATCTGATCGCGGTTTGCTGCATCAGGGTCAACTTCAAGAATAATACGGCCTGAGCCGGGGAAAGACATTGATATCATTTTATCAATACCGCTAACGCCTTTTAATTCCTGCTCAATTGGTGTTATGACCAGTAATTCGACTTCTTTAGGGGAGGCGCCCGGGTAAACTGCATTGACCTGTACCTGATCAAGGTTAACATTTGGAAATGCTTCACGGTTGATTGAGAAAATTGCAAACACACCCATAACCAGTAAAAAAACTGATATCAGATTAACAACCAGTGCGCGGTCAATCAGAAAGTCCATTAATCGTTTCATAAAGCATCCCCGATGATATTCTCATCGTTTTCAAAATCAAAAACCGGTAACTTAATTGTTTGCCATACCTCGCCTTTCAGTAAGGATAGTTTTAGTAAACGTTTTTGAAGTTCCATCTGTTGTAAATTTAATGCCAGTTCAGTTGCGGATAACTGATTTTCAAACTGTAATAACTGGTCTATGTCTATGAGACCACTACGATAGCGTTTTTCGGCATCTTTGAGTTTTCTCTGTTCAGCAATTCGGCTTTTCTGGTATGCGCTAATCGATGCAGAAACAGCTGTCGCTTCTGCCAGCAGACTGGCCAGGTCATAATGTAAATCTTCTAACAGCTGTTTTTTATTTTGTAGCTGCAAGCCTCTTTCCAGTTGTGCCTGGTAGAGTGCTGCATTTTCTGCACTTTTATCCATATTCTGGCTGAAAGAGAGTTGTACCCCGGCAACAATATCTGAATTACTGACGTTACCCGATATTGAATCACCGGAACTGGTTTTATTACCAACAAATAATTTTAAATCCAGATTGTTTTTCTGGTTCTGACGTTGAAGTGAAATTTTATTGTCAGAAATCGCAATCAGGCTATTTATCTGGACTAATGCCGGGCTGTGTTTTTTTACCAGCTCGATTTGCTGATTTAGCGGAGTTAAAGAATCATGTTTTTGTGCAGGTGTGATCAGTGCGAGTTTATGATCCCAGTTTTTTCCGGTCAAACGATTGATGGCAATAGTTTGCTGTGTCCAGGCCAGTTTCAGAGCACTAAGCTGTGCTTTTTGATTTTCTAACTGAGCATCTGTCTGTAGTTGATCTTTATCTTCTACAATACCCAGATTTAGTCGGTCACTAATAAAGCGGCTTAATTTTTTTGTGCGTTTAATTGATGCCTCAGTATTACTGATCCGCTGACTCGTGTTGATAGCACTCAGGTACAGATCAATCACTTGTTGCGCCATTTTGTCTAATAGCAGTCGCTGATCAGCAAGTTTAATATCAACGCTGGCTTTAGCGTTGTTCAGCTCTAAAGTGTAATCAATATTTCCAGCACCTTTGCCTAATGGCTTTATATATTCGAGCTTCAGGTCGCTGCTTGTTGCTGGGTTTGGTAAGCTGGGAATAGTTGATGATTCAGAGTCTTCATAGGCCATTGATGCTGAAAGGGCAATTTTATCGCCTGATTTTAATTGTCGGCCGTAGCTGCCAGTCACTGTCATCTGGTCTACCGGTGAACCGAACAGAGAGACTTCTTTTGCATAGCCGGTCGAGGCATTTAATTGCCAGCCGAACTGTGCATTAATTTTAATGCTGTCTTGTTGTGCTTTAGCGACCTGCAAATAAGCGGTTTTAATTGCCGGGTAGTGATTAATGACATCCTGCAATAGCTGATGAACAGTGGTGCTTTCAGCCTGAGAGGGCAGACTGAATATCATCAGTAGTGGGACTGTATATTTTGCTTTGCTTAGCATGTTGTTTCCTTTTTTAAACCACTAATAAATATTCTGAGGTGAAGTTTGATATAAGACTGCTCATGGAGTGCATCATCAAACGGTTTTAATGAATGTTTCCAGATATTGGCCTGAATAACAGGGGACATCAGCAGGCGGGTGGCTGCAGTCACGTCGCAGTCAATGAATTCACCATCATTGATGCCTTGCTGAATAATTTGTTCAAACTGTCCGCGAGCTCTTTTTACAATGGTTTCAACATAGAATTCAGCCATTTCCGGAAAATTCCCGGCTTCTGAAACGATTAATTTTGGGATGGCAGAAAGTTTGCTGTGCCAGATAGCCGTCCACCAGCCACTGACCATTTTCTCCAGTAAAGCGCTGGCGCTGCCCTCGAATTCTTTAATCGTAGTCTCGGCCTCATCAACCATTGGATTGACCATGGTGCTGAGCAGTTCTTTGAAGATAATTTCTTTGCTTTCGAAATACAGGTAGAGCGTACCTTTTGAAATACCAGCCTTTTTGGCGATATCCACCATACGGGTAGAGCTAAAGCCTTTTTCGGTAAATAAGTCTAGTGCAGCATCCAGAATTTCTTCAGGTCTGGCTTCCTTTCTGCGTTTCCAGCGGCATTGTTCGAGTGGGCATTGAATTTTCATGGTACCAATATAAATAACTGACCAGTCAGTTATTTATATTGGATTATCAGATGGCTGTCTAGTTTTTTTTGTTTTATTTCACAGACGGTTTATAATCAAAATCACTATATAAAAAAATAAAAATCATGATCTCAAAATCTAATATCGAAATAGTTCAACAATACTGGTTCTCAATCGCTGGGCGTGGCGATGAGATAGCAACAAGCTTTTATCAGGAATTATTTGAGAAATACCCCGAATATCGTTCACATTTCCAAAACAATGTTGAAGAGCAGCAGGAAAAATTCATTAGAATGATCAATATTGTGATCAATGGTATTGAGGTTTGGGACTTAATTGAGCCTGAAGTTGTTAAATTAGGACAATTGCATGCCGCGATTGCTGATTTTGGAATCAAAGATTATCAAAATGTTGTGAATACATTGTTTGCTGTGATGGAACGCTATAGAGGATATGAGGATGAACGGGCTACTGAGGCCTGGTCAAACCTTTTTGGTATTATCTCAGAGACTATGATTAAGGCGGCTGATGAATTCCTGTCAGAGAACAAAACCGGGTCCTGATCGATCGGAGAATGGGTTAAGCGTCAATCACAGAGCCGTGAGTATTAATGCTGTCATCACTCATTAAATGCAGATAGTGAGGCATAATTTCTTCTGGTGTTGTTAATGTATTCGGGTCTATACCAGGATAAGCTTTCATATAAAGCTTGGTGCGAATATCTTTCGGTTTCACCGCATTAACCCGGATGGGGTTATTATCACTTTCCAGTTCATCGGCCAGGATCTTCATAAAGCTGCTCAGGCCCGCTTTTGACACCCCATATGCACCCCAGTAAGCGCTGTCTTTTTCATCAAGGGTAAATACGATCGAAGAAGCCGTTGATTTGTTTAACAAAGGTAATAATGAGTGAGTCAGCAGAAAAGGTGCGTTAAGGTTTACCTGCATGACTTTAAACCAGCTGTCGATTTCATACTGTGAAAGCGGGGCAGTATGTCCTAACCAGCCTGCATTAATCAATAAGCCATCTAAGCGTCCAAATTCCTGTTCGATAAGAGTTGCCAGGTTTTCATAGTCTTGCGGAACCGCTTTTTCAAAATCGACAGGTAATACAGCCGGTTGGGGGTGGCCCGCCGCTTCAATTTCATCGTATACATGATTAAGACTCTTCTGGTTTTTGCCACAAAGAATAACGGTAGCACCATTGGCAGCAAAGGTTTTGGCTGCACATTTACCAATACCATCACCGGCGCCGGTTACCAGTATAATTTTATTGTTTAAAGAATCGTGATTAGCAGGGCTTGTCGTATCAGTCATGAATTAAGTCTTGGGTAGAAAGTAGAAAAACTATTGATTGAGATAGTTTACCACTTCTTCAGCACAAGCTTTAGCATTCCTTATGCAGGTTTCCAGTGTGGCAGGCAAGAAAAGTTCATCCGTGGCTAAATAATCACCGGACAAAAACAGGTTTTCTATCGGTGTTTTAGGATCAGGGCGGTGTTTATTGGCTTCAGGTGTGCATAAAAAGGTCGCGCGTTTTTCACGTATGACCCAGCTGGCAGTGGGTTTGGGCCAGTCAGGGAAGACGACAGCCAGTTCATTGCGAATGGTAAGACAGATATCCTTATTGTCAATTTCACTGTGTTTGTCGCTACAACTAATGACCACAGCAATCATTCCGGGCTGATCAGCAACGCTGCGATCAAATACCCACTCCGACAGAGAATTTGTTAATCCAATCATATTTTCCGGAATGTGGCACTGATCGTTATAGCGTAAATACACGGTTGTAATCGACTCATAGCGAAATTGATCCAGGTGATGACAAAGTTCATTACAGTCATCTAACGGTTTTAGTAGTTTGCTGCTGATATGGGCAGGAGTAGCTAACACGATAGCAGATGCTTCCAGTTCCTGATCATCACACACTAAATGCGTTGCTGTTGTTTCATGATGTTTTATAGCCGTTGCTTTTGTTGAAGCGAGTATTGATGTTTGTTTGTTTTGCAGATAAACACTGGCCGGCGTAGGAAACACATTACCAAGATTGACAGCAGGGATTAATAAATCTGTACTGCCCTGAGGTCCGTTAAATGTTTCATTTAAAACATGTTGAAAACTATATGCTGATGCACTACCAGCTGATGTGTTCATTGCGGCTAAACATAATGCATTTAAAAAAATCACGTATTTAGACGGTAAATCTGCTGTTGCCAGCCATTCAGTAACACTGCAGTCTTTGTCCTGCTCGACAGGTGTCTTTAGTAATTTATCAAAGCGGTAAAGAATGGTGAATTTTTCTTTTATGCTCAGGCCTTTACAAAATAATAAACCCAATAATAAATTGAAAGGCTTGCGGATGGCAGGCAGTTTTAAGTCGATGAGGTTGTGTAAATATTTTGCATTAAACAGTTTCAGGTGTTGTGGAGTGCGTAAAAAAACATCGCTTTCATTAACATCGATTTGTTGCAGTAGTTTAAGCAGTTCGGTGTATGCTCCCATCATCAGGTGCTGACCATTATCCAGTACCTGTGTGCGACTGGTCGATTTGCGCGCCCGCCCGCCCAGTTGTTTAGCAGACTCAACTAAGGTAACCGGAATATTCTGTTCAGCCAGAAAACAGGCTGTTGCCAGCCCGGACCAGCCACCACCGGCTATTACTACCGGTTTATCAGGTATGTTTATAATTTTATTTTGCATTATTTTTTTTAAATAACTTAAACCGTTTTTTTTCTTTACGGGCAGTTTGCCATGCCAGCCAGAATTTTCTCAATGGTGTTAACTTTATCTGGTGTTCTAAAACTTTGAAGCCATCCAGCTCAATTTCATCCAGTAAACTTTCATACACCGCTTTCATTATAATGCCGCTACGTTGATGAAAACGGTCTTCATCGGGCAGTTTTTCCAGAGCGCTTTTATAATATTGTCTGGCTCTGTCTGCCTGAAATTTGAACAGGCGTTTAATATTATCAGGTGTTTCTGCTTTTAAAAAGTCAGCACTCGTGACCTCAAACTGTCCGAGCTCATCCTGTGGGATATAAACCCGGCCGCGACGGGCATCTTCCCGAACATCACGTAATATATTCGTCAGCTGCATAGCCATGCCCAGATCGTGTGCATATTGCTGTGTTTGCGGGTTTTGATAGCCAAATATTTCAATGGTTAATAATCCCACTGCACTGGCAGCCCGGTAGCAATAATCAGACAAATCCTTAAAACTCTGGTACTGATTAAAGTCCAGATCCATTTGCATGCCATCGATGATTTCTAAAAAATATTTTTCATCGAATGAAAAATTTTCAAGTTGTGGTTTTAATGCCAGAGTTACCGGGTGTTGTGGCTGACCATGGAACAGTCGCTGGATTTCTTCACGCCACCAGTTAAGTTTGGCACGGGCAACCTGTTCTTCGTGAATTTCATCCACCACATCATCGACTTCGCGACAGAATGCATACAATGCCATAATCGCTTTACGTTTTTGTTCGGCTAGAAACAAAAAACTGTAATAGAAACTGGAGCCGCTTTTAGCGGTTTTTTCCTGGCAATATTGATCAGGTGTCATGTAAGGTCTTGTCGTTGTTTTCAGGCTTCATGATACTATGCATGAACCTGTCAGGCGAGCATCTGGCTGATGGTTAATGTAATGGCCGGTTATTTTTTACACACAGCTTTCCAGATAACCCAGACATAATCGCGGATAGTAAGGCGAGGGCGGCTGAATACATCTTGCTGTTCTTTTAGTTTATGCAGAACTTTAGTGCCGGCAGCAATGATCAGGCGTATTTCAAAACCGGCTCGTCCGCTCAGACGCTTGCCTAACCAGCCACCGGCGCGCATTAGTTTTTCTGCTCTGTCATATTCATATTGCATCAATGCCAGCATATTTTTATCGGATATTTTATTTCTAAAATAATCTTCAGTGACTGAAAACCTTTCCATGTCATCTAATGGGATATAAATTCGCTGCAATTCTTCAAAGTCCTGTGACAGATCCTGATAAAAGTTGATCAGTTGTAATGCGCTGCAGATGCCGTCCGATAGTGCCAGATTCTTATCATCGGCCTGATTAAACAAATAAAGCATCAGACGGCCAACCGGATTGGCAGAGCGGCGACAATAATTCATTAATTCAGCAAAATTCTGATAGCGTTTTTTAACCACATCTTGCTTAAAGGCTGAAATCAGATCTAAAAATAAATCAGCAGGGATTTGATAGTTTTTTATGACATCGGCCAGCGCGATATATAAAAAATCCTGTGGTGGATGACCATCCAGTGTCTGTTGTAATTCTGTTTCCATGCTCGTTAATTGTGCCAGGCGCTGATCATTTGTGGCATCGCCTTCGTCAGCCAGATCATCAGCGCGTCGTGAAAAAACATAGAGCACGGTAACGGCCTGCCGCATTTTTGCAGGCAGAATAAACGAGGCAACCGGAAAATTTTCGTAATGCGCTTTGGCGATTTGCTGACACTGACGGTAAGCCAGCCGGAGTTCTGTGGGCATAAAGTAACTTTTAGAGTCTTGGCGCTTTAACGGCCGCCTGCAGGTGCTGTTTAATATCGTTGCTCAGTTGGGTAACAGGTATATCTAATAAAGCCGATTCTAATGCGTAAAGCATATTCAGGTTGACGTTATAATGCTGGTTTTTCAGAATATTGTAACAGTCAACGGCTCCGATGGACTCAAGGTCCTCTCTGCTATGAATACCGACTTTAGCCAGCATGGCGGTGCTTTTAGGGCCTAAATTTTTCATTTCACTGATCTGCATATCAAGTCCTTAAAACCAGATCGAATCTTGTATGAACATAGTATAATGGATTCATGAAACAAAAACAGTCAGCGCCTGCTTATCCTTATCAAATAAAATCTGTTCAACAGGCGCAAATAGAATGGAATGAAAAAACACCGCTCAGTACTCAGTTTGATGATATCTACTTCTCAAGTGATGATGGCATTGCAGAAACAGAATATGTTTTCTTAAAGCAAAATAATCTACCTGATGACTGGCTGCATAAAGATCAGTTTTCAGTTTTAGAAACGGGCTTTGGTAGCGGTTTAAATTTTTTCTGTACGCTGGATTTATGGTTTAAGACAGCCGATGAAAATGCCCGCCTGACTTATATTTCAGTTGAAAAATACCCCTTAGCCAAAACTGATTTTGAGAGACAGAAACAACTCTATCCTCAGTTTGGTGGTTATATCGATCAGGTTTTAGCATCCTATCCCCCCATGGTTACCGGCCTGCATTCCTGTTCGTTATTTAATGGGCGGGTTAAATTGCTTTTAATATTTGGTGATGCCTGTGAACAATTGTCGGCCTTAACGGCATCGGTCGATGTGTGTTTTTTAGATGGTTTTGCACCCTCGAAGAATCAGTCCATGTGGACATCTGGTCTTTTTAGTGAGCTGGCCCGGTTGATTAAACCCGGTGGCAGACTCAGTACCTTTACGGCTGTCGGTGATGTGCGCCGGGGTTTGAATAGCGCTGGTTTTGCAATGAGCAAAGCGGATGCCTTTGGCAAGAAGCGGCATATGCTGACCGGCGTACTGCATAGCAAATCTGAGCTTTCACTCTTTAAACCCTGGTTTAAATACCCGGAAAATATGTCGAAAGGAAAAGAGGTTATTGTCATCGGTGCCGGTATAGCAGGGCTGACCACTGCTGTTGCCTTATTTGAAGCGGGCTATCGGGTTACGGTTCTGGAACAGGCTGCTACCGTTGCCAGTGGCGCATCAGGGAATCTGGCAGGTGTTGTGATGCCCAGAACTGATAAACAGCAAAATGCGGAGTCACGATTTTACTGGTATAGCTTCTTTACGGCATTGCGTCATATTCTGAGGTATCAGCAATCAGAACTGGAAACGGGCTGGCAGCAATCAGGTGTTTTACAGCGGCTGAAAAATATCAGTGAGTACACGGAAAACTGGCCGCAGGATTTTTTTTCAGAATGCAGTTCTCAGGATATCCAACATTTAACCGGCATCGAGATGAGCGGTGATGTTTTATCGATTGCGCAAGCCGGTTTTATAATGCCAAAAGCATTTTGTGAAAATCTGCTGGATTTTTATAAAGATCGAATAAATTTTCGGTTTAGTGAACAGGTTGTATCACTGTATCAGTCTGATGAAGATTCGGATTCGGCATCAAAATGGACTGTTGAAACGGCAACAAAACATTTTGTCAGTTCAAATGTTGTTATCTGTAATGCGGTATCGGCTAACGCCTTTTCTCAGACAAAACATATAGCCTTGCAAGCAGTCAGAGGGCAGGTCAGTTATCTTAAATCAGACATTGCCAGCAAATTAAAGACAGTGGTGTGTGATAAGTCTTATGCGGTTGCTTTGAATAAGCAGCAGTTATTAATCGGTGCGACCTTCAAACGTGATGATAATGGCTGTGAATTAAGGGATGATGAACACCGTGAAAATTTGCAGCAAACGGCCTTAATGTTTGATAACGTTGATTTAGAGTCTGAATTACCAACACAGGGCAGAGCATCAATTCGTGCAATGACAGCTGACCGTTTACCGATGGTAGGGGCTGTGCCTGATTATGAATTCTATCAGCATGAATATAAAGACCTGGCTAAGGGTAAAAAAGAGTCGACTTATGATAGTGCTCGTTACCATCCGGGGCTGTATATCAATACCGGTCATGGTTCCCGTGGTTTGACCAGTAGTTTTTTATCGGCAGAAATCATTACTGCAATGCTATCCGGGCAGGTTGTTCCGGTGGATACTGAAATTTTGAGCCGATTACATCCGGCAAGGTTTATGATTAAGCAGTTGTTAGCCGGTAAAACGACATCAAAATGAAACATAAGTATTATTAAATACTAATATTTAACTGGTAAGTAGGTTATTATTTAAACATGAACCCGGATTTACAACGACAAATTGACCGTCAGCGTGATGCACTGAAAGGCATGATCTCGACACCACTGGCCGAACTGGCCGATGAATGTGCAGCGATATGGCCTGATCGCGAGTTGATAAATCAGCTATTGATGACCTTTATAAACGAGCTACCCTATGCCAAGTATCTGTATGCACTGGACACCAATGCACTGCAGATCTCTGATAATGCGAGTCATGAAGGTTTATTGACCGAGCATTATGCTCGCGATCGTTCGGAGCGGCCTTATTTAAATGAAGTGGTACCGGCTTATGGTTGCCTGTTATCCGAGTCTTATATCAGTCTTGCAGCGCGCAGACCATCCATCACATCAATACAAAAAGTGGCCTTTGAGGGCAAAACGCTGGGTTATATTGGCGTGGACTTTGACTTACGTGATCTGCCGATCACCTGTGAACTCTATTCTGAGCCGGCTACCTGGCAGCAGATAAAAGGCGACCCGGCGATCCGTGGTGGTTTATTTTCACAGACTCGGGCGGATAGTATCCTCGATCAGAATATCGATGACATCATGGCACTAATGCTTGAGCTGATAACCGAACACGGTGTATTCCATGGTAAAATACACTTCTCTTCAAGCCGTGCCACTATCTGGGTAGTAGAAGACCCGTATCGATACCGTCTGCTGGATTATGAAACACTGTTAGATCCGGATATTTGTTTTGCCTATCCGATGCAAGACTATCCTGCCGATGCGGTGGTTGAAGAAGATAAAATTGAAGCTATATTTAACACCATGAAACAACTGCGTTATGCGGATGAAAATATCTATCTGCGTTCCGGCTCGCTCAATATCTTTAACGGTATGGTGGGCTTAACGTTTTCATGTGATGGTTCGCATTATATTCCGTATAATGAATTTCTTGAAAAGGATTTGGCCTTCTGGTTTGGACAATAATGGACGATTTAATGTTTATTAAAGTGACCTTTTATGTCTGAAGTTAAGACCAGTATTGAATGCATAGAACAGATCTGCCAGCAGGGTTGTACGGTTGTCAGAGAGGTTATTGTTCGACTTGAAAGTCACGCCAGCGTGGCCGAACTGGATCATTTGAGTGATGAACAAAAACAGCAGGTGTTGTCTGAACTTAAAACGGTGATGTCGGTTTATGATCAGCAGGACTAATGTTTATATACGCCGGATTGATTCATAAAATCAGAAAACAGGGAAAATTTTTTGATTATTAAAAGTAAGTTCAAGTCTGCCACTGGTTTATCTCACTTCCATTTGCAAACGCTACTTCCAACGTTATTGCATAAAAAAATTAACACCAAAAAACACTTCTACTGGCAGGAATTTAAATTACCTGACGGAGATTTCGTTGATTGTTGCTGGCATGAAAAACCCGATAGTAATGATAGCCGGCCATTAGTGGTCGTCTTTCATGGTTTAGAAGGTTCCATCAACTCGCCCTATGCATTACATCTGATGCAAGCACTTAAAAAACGTAACTGGAATGCTGTCTTGATGCATTTTCGTGGCTGTTCCGGTCGGACCAATAAATTAGCACGTTGCTATCATAGCGGTGAGACAGGGGATGCCTTATCCTTTATAAAACACCTGCAACAACAATTTCCGAATGTTCCGCTGGCTGCCGTGGGCTACTCACTGGGTGGCAATATGTTACTGAAATTGCAGGCTGAACTGGGTAAACAGTCACCATTGCAAGCAGCGGTTTCAGTGTGTGCTCCTGTCCAGCTGGATAACTGTGCGGACAGAATTGATCAGGGTTTTTCACGCCTCTATCAGCGGCATTTAATGAAAAGGCTGGTTAAGAATCTGCTTAAAAAATATCAGCAACATGATCTGAATGCGTTAATTAATTTACCCGAGCAACAGGCAAAATCACTAAAAACATTCTGGCAGTTTGATGATGCGTTTACCGCGCCGATACATGGCTATGGAAACGCTCAAAACTATTACCAGCAGTGCAGTGCCAGACAATATCTAAATCAGATACAAAAACCAACACTGGCGATACAGGCAAAAGATGACCCGTTTATGACGGTAGATGTGATACCGGAAGAATCTGAGCTTGGCTCCGGTTTAACACTGGAAGTGAGTGAACATGGTGGTCATGTAGGCTTTGTTGGCGGCTCACTATTCAGGCCCAGATACTGGTTGCCTGAGCGAATATGTGAGTATTTAAAAGACTATTTATAGTCAGAAGTCGAAAGTCGAAAAAATATTGGGTTTAGATTTTATCTTTAGGTTTTGACTTCGGACTTCGGACTTATGACTATAGACTCATGACTGTGTTTTTAATCGTGCTTAGGCCAGGCTGAGGCATCAATCGTTTCCTGATAACCATGCCATGTCGC
>Ga0316207_10001582_pt1 | contig 27093 bp, 26 predicted proteins | sample 6weekpyrite_MG_FD_204943 | JGI IMG/M metagenome (GOLD analysis project Ga0316207, IMG submission 204943) | Microbial mat bacterial communities from mineral coupon in-situ incubated in ocean water Damariscotta River, Maine, United States -... | ecosystem: Environmental > Aquatic > Marine >... | reverse complement strand
CCCCCCCCGAAATATGGAAGCCAATGTCCGAGATATTTCTGAAAAACTGAATAAAATCAATCAGATTTTTGACAATTCTAAACAGGCCACCCGGCAAAATCCGGCAACTTCCGACCCGGCAGATGCAATTGAACCGCCTTTGACAAAACAACCCGTTCCAAACCGGGGCGATTTGCAAAGTACCATTGCCGATAAAAACAAAAGTACCATTGCCGATAAAAACAAAGGGGGGAACCATGACCCGTTTGTACCGTCGGTGCAAGATCGTCGGGCCACCGCCGCATCAAAAAATATAGAATTTGATCCGGAAATTTTGAAACAGAAATCCATGTTTGCAGCAGCTCTTCAGGGGCCGGCTCAGAAATATAAATAACGGCAATAAAGGTCTGGCGATAACGACCATGACCCGGAATGTTCTTAAAAAATTTCCAAATATGAACCCGGCGGTCATCATAAATTTTGCTAGTGATGCATACAAAAAAAACAAACCCCGTGTCTATGCCAGAGTTCTCAAAGGGACAACCTTTTTCGGTGGCGCGGGCGCGACAATGTCGAACGAATATATGTCGGATATGAAAAAAGCGCTTGAGCAGGCAGGCATTAAGAACATCAGAGTGGCTGATGTCGGAAAATGGTCAACGGGGTCGCTTTTAACGGACGGTATTGATGTTATGTTTGATAACAACCGGGACAGAGAAAAAAGTGACCTTTCCTCTTTTGGTACGAAAGGCGAGCAATTCAATTTGATCGGGTTTTCCTATGGCGGTTTGCAGGCAGCTCAAGCAGCCGCTGATTATGCCGATGATGGAGGCATCGTTGATAATCTGGTGTTAATGGCGACACCCATAGAAAAAGGGTTTCTGAATTATCTGCAAAACCATCCCAATATAAAATCTGTCCGTATACTGAATTTAACCGATAAAGGTGATCCGGTTAGGGCGGGTATGACGGACGGCGAAATTATTGGCGTTGTGCCTGAACTTATTGTTCAAGGCTTTGGAGAAGGAACCGCAAGAATTGGTCATTCATACTATTCAGGTAGTGGTTCTACTGGACAAGCCCGCCGACGGGAATTAGCATCCAGAATTGCAAGCTGGGGTCTGAAGTGATGAATGATGGCAAACAAAACCATATGGAAGTTATGATTGACGCATTAAAATTCATCAGAAAATGGACGGGCCTGATTGTTGGGCTTGCCGTTTTATTTCCATTTTTATTCAATAGTTATTATTTAAACTTTAATATGAATATGAATGGTATTCAGAATGGCGGTGCCCTTGGTGATTACAATTGGAGCAGTGTTTTTGAATTAATCGCATTCATTCTGCTTTTGATATTGATGCCGATTTCCCGTTTTTTATTAAAAGAATGGCACAAACCGACGTTGTACATCCTTTTAGGCATTATCATCATGACCCTGTCACAGAACCTTACGGTTTTGATCAGTAACAAAATTTATTAGTAATTTATATTGGTGGCGCTGTGAAGAAAACCTATCTTGCTGATAACAATTCCGGGCAAATACGAAACAGGCGTGAACTCGCCTATGTTGCATCGACTCCCCTAATATTGAAAAGCTCACTGTTATTGTTTCTTTTGGCACCGGACGGGATGCGGCAATATGAACGGGTTGATTTGTTGATTTTGGCAAACTTCATATTGGATTTACTCGCTTTTACCGGCGCATACATACTGTTTAAGTATTCCCGGCGATTATTGAAAGAATGGTACAAACCGGCGCTTTATGTTTTTGCAGGCATGGTGTTGATGATAATTATTCAGGATGTTGAATTGATTGAATATGCTGTCAGGCTAGACTTGATTTAACCGGTGTCGCCTACGGCAAGTTGGAGAGGGAGAAACAAGACCCCAAGCCGAATTAGATAAATCATAAGTTCTCACACTTGGAAAGATCAATGAGTGGCAAGCCAGCAGGGGGGGCTTCCTTCACCGGCTTCCATTTTTGGGCCCGTTTTCTGGCCTCGATCAGGAATTTTTTCCGTTCAGGGAAAGACAAAAGTTGTCCGTCAATAATCGTTTGTGCTTTTTTTCTCGCCTTGATTGACCGACAGGACCAGATATTTGCGCAATGACAAGTACAAACTCCATTGAGCCGTTTCATCACCGCGCTCAGCGGCATAGCGGTAGTAACAAATTGCATTTTCGACGGATTTGGGCATACCATGGCCTTTTCCCGCCATGTACCCAAGAGAAATCAAAGAAAACAACCTTCCATTATTGACGGCTTTTTTGAGCCACATAACAGCCTTGGCATAATCGCGTTCCCGGCCAAGAGCATAGCGATACATTAGTCCAATTTTGTTTTGCGCCTCGGCGTTTCCGGCTTCGGCGAGGGGCAGGTATTCCTTGAATGCGGTTTTGTAGTCCTTGGCCTCATAGGCGGCTTCGGCTTCCTTCATGCCGGCCAAAACCGGCGGGGCAGACAAAGCCAGAGCCATCAAAGCAATCATGATGGTCGCGCCCAAAAGCTGTATCCGTAAAATTCGTTTCATGCCCCGGAATTATAGGGGCGTCATTGCAAGTTATAACCATAACAGCAAATAAACAGGGAAATGCTGGACAAAAGAAGCTGAACATTACAGTTTGAAAACAGCTTTATTAAATTCCGGAACTATTTATGAACAAGCAAAATTTCAACGACCTTCATGCGGTTTTCATGGCCGCCGGCAGCGAACGTATTGGCGGTGGGCATATTATGCGTTGCCTGACTTTGGCAGACGGCTTGACCGCCAAGGGATGGCATTGTCAGTTTGCCGCCCACGGCGCGGATCAGGATTTTCTTCAGCGTATTGTCGCTGGCCGTTATGACAGGGCCAGCGTTGATGAAACCGCTGGGGCATTGCTCGTCGTTGACGATTATGCGCTGGACCGGGAATTCGAAAAACCCATGCGGGACCGTTTTCAAAAAATCATGGTGATAGACGATCTGGTTGACCGTCATCATGATTGCGATCTGTTGCTGGACCAAACATATAAACGAAGCCCGGTTGATTACGAAAATCTTGTCCCCGGCCGGGCGACCATACTGGCCGGGTCGGGGTATGCCCTGTTGCGCCCAGCATTCCGGGAACAACGCGCCCGGGTGATCCCCCGGTCTTTCCCGGACGGGCGGGCGTTTAAAATTTTGATCAACTTTGGCATGCATGATGAAACGGATATGGGCGAAGCCGTTTTAAAAACCTTGCTGGATACGGTCGATCCTGAAAAATTTGAATTCACCATGATTCTGGCCGGGGCTGTGGACACGCATCAACGTTTAAAAAAAATGCTGTCCTCCTATGATCCCTGTCCCGTTACCGTGCTCGATTATGTCGATGATATGGCTCAGTTGATGGCGGAAAACGATTTGATGATCGGGGCTTTCGGCACTACATCGTGGGAACGTTGCTGTCTGGGTTTGCCGTCGGTGGCCTTGGTGGTGGCGGACAATCAGCAAGCCATTGCCGATGGTCTTGCGGAAAAAGGGGCGGCACTGTGCCCTGGGCGGTGGCCGGATGCGGGGGCCGATGCCGTGGTCGATGCCGTGCTTGATTTGCTGTCTGATCCCGATGCATATTTACGCATGTCAAAAATCGCATCCTCAACTGTGGATGGCAAAGGTCTGGGCCGCGTTGTCGGCGCAATTGAAAAATTATTCAGCGAATAAGATCAAACCCAAGCGGCGTGCCGCGGGCAATTTTTTTGATGGCGGTTTTGCCGAGCACATCATCCAGATGGCGGGGATGCAAGCCGTCCGCCGGGCGGATGGAACGGATATTTTCCGTGGTTAAAATTTCACCGACTTCGATGTCTTTGACGGCGAACAGGGAGCGTCTGAATTTCTGGCCCGGTTTTTCGTTGTCGCCGGGACCATATTGGATGTGACCAAGGGCGGATTCCGTACTCCGCACGGCGTTGACCATTTTTTTAAATTCATCCGGTTCCAGTGAAAACCCGCTGTCCGGGCCTTCGTCTGCGCGCGACAGTGTGAAATGTTTTTCAATGATCGAGGCACCGATGGCGACGGCGGCGGCGGGGACGGTTTCGCCCATGCTGTGATCGGACAGACCAACAGGAATTTGAAAACGGTGCTGTAAATCGCCGATCACCGATAAATTCATATCAGCCACCGTTGCCGGATAGGCGCTGGTGCATTTCAACAATGCCAACTGTGTGCCGCCTGCCTGGCGGGCTGTTTTCACGGCTTCGGAAATTTCTTCCAGCGTTGCCATGCCCGTTGACATGATCACCGGTTTTCCGGTTTCTGTGGCGGCCCGGATCAGCCCCAAATCGACAATTTCAAAGGACGCGATTTTATAGGCCGGGAAGTCATGGTTTTCAAGAAATGCAATGGACGATAAATCAAACGGGCTGGAAAAACATCCCATCCCCAATTTACGGGCGTGTTCGCGGATTTTTGGCTGCCAATCCCATGGGGTGTGGGCTTCGTCATAAAGGTCATACAAACGCCGTCCGGCCCAGCGCGTGCCTTCGCCAATGGCAAAACAATCCTGATGACTGTCGATGGTTAATGTATCGGCGCGGTAGGTTTGCAACTTGATGGCGTCCGCCCCGGATGCATGGGCGGCATCGACAATGGCGATGGCCCGCGCCATATCATGGTGATGGTTGGCCGACATTTCGGCGATGATATAGGCGGGCTTGCCAACACCGATTTCCCGGCCATCAATTTCAAAAACAGTATCCATGATCTGAGTAAATCCTTTTAAGGCTAATTTAACAAGTTTAGTTGATGGTAATGAGGAAATTATTAACTGGATTAACCATCATGAAATCAAACATCGGAAAGGTGGGCGACGGAGAGCCGTGTTTTATCACATTCGAAGCCGGTCCAACCCACGACGGGCTTGATAGCGCCAAACTGTTGGCGGACCATGCCGCGCGCGCCGGGGCGGACGCCATCAAATTCCAGATACTGGACCCGGACCGTTTGGTTGCCGATAAAAAACAACCCTTTTCCTATGAAATTCTGCTCGATAAACAAACCGGCGAACGAAAACAGGTGACGGAACCGTTGTATGATATCCTGATGCGGCGTTCGTTGACCCGGGATGAATGGCGGGATTTGAAAAAACACTGTGATGATCTTGATCTGGCCTTTTTTGCCACCGTGTCCTTTGCCGATGAAATTGATTTTCTTGAAGACCTGAATTGCCATTCCATCAAAATCGCATCGGGCGATGTGGATCACGTCCCGTTGCTGCGCCGGGCGGCGCAAACGGGGATGAATATACAGCTTGATACCGGCAACGCCACATTGGGCGAGGTCGAAGCCGCCGTTGATGTGATCATAAATGCCGGATGTGACGATATCATCATTCACCAATGCCCGTCCGGGTATCCGGCCCATCTGGAAAGCATCAATTTGAATGTGATCCCGACGCTGAAACGGATGTTCCCGTTTGCCATTGCTTTTTCCGATCATACGCCGGGCTGGGAAATGGATATCGCCGCCGTCGCTTTGGGTGCCAATCTGGTTGAAAAAACCATATCGCTGGACCGCACCACGTCCAGCATCGAACACATCATGTCGCTGGAACCGGGCGACATGGAAAATTTTGTCAAAGCCATCCGTGATCTGGAAACGGCACTGGGTCAGACACGAAGGTTGATGACGGCGGAAGAACGGCAAAAAAGAAAAGCCATCCGCAGGAGCGCGTTTGCCGCCCGTGATTTGCCAAGCGGTCATGTATTGCGTGATGAAGATATAGAATTTCGCCGCCCCGGATTTGGAGTTGCGCCAACGGAAATTGACAATCTGATTGGAAAGTCAACGGTTCATGAAATGAAAGCCGGGGATCCATTGCATTGGGCCGGGTTAAAGGATGCCGTGACGTGAGCACGAAAATCGCCATCGTTGATTACGGCATGGGGAATTTGCGTTCCGTCGCCAATGGTCTGGCCGAAGTCGGGGCGTCAAGCGCGTTGGTGTCCAAAGGCGAAGACTTATTGACATATGATAAAATCATCCTGCCCGGTGTCGGGGCCTTTTCCGAAGCCATGGAAAATCTGCATAAACGGGAATTGACAGCGCCGCTGAACGCCTGTGTCGATGCGGGAAAACAAATTCTCGGTATTTGTCTGGGTATGCAGTTGATGTGCAGGCAATCGTTCGAAGACGGCACCCACCAAGGGCTGGGCTGGTTTGATGCCGATGTGGTTGAATTTCCGAAAACCGAAAATTTAAAAGTCCCGCACATGGGATGGAATTCGGTTCATTTTGAAAAAGACAACGCCATCATCCATGGCATTGAAACCGGCAACGATGTGTATTTTGTTCACAGTTATTATGTCGATTGCAAAAATCAAAGCGATATACTGGCAACGGCTTTGCACGGGCAAAAATTCACCGCCATGCTGGCACGGGATCATTTGACGGGGATGCAGTTTCACCCGGAAAAAAGCCAGCAGGTGGGTTTGAAAATGCTGGAAAACTTTGTCAATGGCTGATCAAGCGGGAAATCCAACATGCTGAAAACCAGACTGATCGCCGTATTGATTGTGCTTGATGGACAGGTCGTGCAAAGCGTGCGGTTCAAACACACCAACGTCATTCATTATGATCCGATCCATGCCATCGAGGCTTTCAACAAATGGGCGGTTGATGAAATCGTTGTCCTGAATGTGGCACGGAAGGCGGACGACCGTGATGCGTTTGCTGAAAAAGTGGCCGATATTTCCCGCATTTGTTTCGTGCCGCTGTCGGTCGGCGGCTGGATCACGGACGAAGGCTATGCCGATTTGCTGTTACGCAGCGGCGCTGATAAACTGGTGGTCAATACGGCGCTTCATAGCCAGCCCGAACTGGTTGCGGCCTTGTCCCGGCGTTACGGTAAACAATGCGTGGTGGCATCCATGGATGTGATGCGGGGTGGATCCGAATTCCCGACCGTTCGTGTTGACCGGGGCCGCGTTGATACCGGGGTGTCGGCTTTCGAATGGGCGGCGCGCGCGGTGGAACTGGGCGCCGGGGAAATTCTGTTTAATTCCATTGACCATGACGGCGCACGCAAAGGCTACGATGTGGAAACTTTAAAAACCATCGCCCGCTCTGTGGATGTGCCGGTGATTGCCTTTGGCGGCGTGTTGACGTGGGATCATTTATTGGGCGGTCTGGATGCCGGGGCCGATGCGGTCGCCGTCGCCAATCAGTTTCATTACACCGAACAAAGTACAAAAAAAGCCAAGGCGTATCTGGCGCGGAAAAATGTCACCGTCCGGGCCGAAGGCCGCTTTGGCGATTAAGAAAAGGGAAGAAATCATGGAATATTGCGCACGTTGTCTGTATCCGAAAAATGCCAAGCCGACGATTATTTTCGATGACGAAGGCGTCTGTAGCGGCTGCCGTTACCATGAAAGTCGTGGCCAGCTGGAAATCGACTGGGCCGAGCGGGAAAAAATGCTGGAACAGATTCTGGACGAAGCCCGCGACATGCGTAAACAGCGCGGCAATTCCCATGATTGCATCATCCCTGTCAGCGGCGGCAAAGACAGCCATTACCAGGTCTGGCTGATGAAAGAAAAGTACGGCATGAACCCGTTGCTGGTGACATTCAACCATGCTTTTAATTCGCCGTCGGGGTTGCGGAATTTATCCAACATGGTCGAAAAATCAGGCTGTGATATCGTCCGTTACACATCAGGCCTTGACGGGGTCCGGCGCATATCCCGTCATATGCTGGAAACGGTCGGTGACATTACGTGGCATTATCACGCCGGTATCCGTACCTTTCCGTTTCAGGTGGCGGTGGCCTATAACATTCCGTTGATTGTCTGGGGCGAACATGGCTTTGCCGAACTGACCGGGCTGGTGTCGCTGGAAGACTTCGTTGAATTTACCCGCTGGACCCGCAAAGAACACGACATGCGCGGTATTGAACCGCATGAATTGATCGGTCAGGGTGGTATTACCGAACACGATATTGCGCCTTATGTTTTTCCATCCGATGAAGACATCGCCAAGACTGATGTGCGCGGCATTTATGTGTCAAACTTTTTTCCGTGGGATGCAAAAAAACAGGCCACCGACATGATGGATCGTTGGGATTTCGCCGGTATTACCTATGAACGCGACCGCACTTTTAATTTATACAGCAAGATCGAAGACCACGCCAACGACGTTCATGATTACATGAAATATCTGAAATTCGGATACGGCCGGGCGACGGATGATGCCAGCATGGAAATCCGCCATGGCCGCATGACCCGCGAAGAAGGCATCGAAATGGTCAAACGCTACGACGCCCGCGAGCCGCAAACATTGCCGATGTATTGTGATTTCATGGGTATTACGGTGGATGATTTTTACGCCCTTGTTGATCCCATGCGCGAGCAAGGCATCTGGAAAAAAACCGGACCCGGTACCGGGTGCGATGATTGGCAGGTCCAGGACGCGGTTTTCAATCATGAAATCGGGGACCGGGAAAACAAACAACGGGTGCAACAATCCAACGACCGGGCGTTGGGTAAAGAAAACCGCGCCCTTTATTACAACCCTGAAAATCCGCCGGAAAAATGCGGTGATATAACGTTGGATACGTTCCCGAAAAAATTCAAAGTGATGTAGGCTGAAAACGGTGACAGAAACAAAGGCAAGAATTCTCGGCATGATCCCGGCCAAGGGCGGATCGACCCGGCTGGCGCGGAAAAACGTCGCCACACTGGGCGGGAAATCGTTGCTGGAATGGACAGTGGATGTGGCCCGGGATTGTGGTCTGATGGACCGTCTGGTGTTATCGACCGAGGATCATGGCATCGCCGATGTGGGCCGGGAATTGGGATTGGACGTGCCGTTTTTGCGACCCGATCATTTGGCCCGCGATCCGGCGGGGGTTGATGATGTGGCCATGCACATGGTTACGGAACTTGAAAAAACCGGCGATCATTTTGATGAAATGATTTATTTATTGCCCACCTGTCCGTTCCGGGGTGCCGAAGATATCCTTGCCGGGTATCAATTGTTCAAACAAACCAAAGCGGATTATTTAATCAGCGTCGCCGAATTTGAACACACGCCCTTTGCCGCCCTGTCGGTGGGGTATGATTATCAACTGAACCCGATTTTTCCGGAACATTTCGGCAAGAAATCCCAAAACATGCCGCTTGCGGTCCGTCCCAACGGGGCCTTTCATATTTTTAAAGTGGATGCCTTTAAAAAAGCTGGCACATCCTATCCCCCGGGCGTTGTCGGCTATCAAATGTCAAGGGAACGATCCATTGATATTGATACCACCCTTGATCTGGCGTTGGCCGAGGCCATGCTGGCCCGTGGCCCGGTCAAGTGACGGACGCGCCCGGAAAACAGCCCGTAAAACGGCCCGTAAAATCAACCGGTAAATCTGCTGGGGTTTTTCTGCAACCGATTACCAAATACGGCGACGTAACGGATCAGGACCGGTCCTATTGGGCGGTAATGATTGATGATATCAACAAGGCCCTGATGAATGTAGGCTTGGATTGCCAGCGCATCAAAGGCTTTGATGAAACCGATGTGGCGAAACTGAACGCGCTTCACAGTTCCGGAAACGATCCGGATTTTATTTTAACATTCAATATGCTTCCGGATTTGAGCTTTCAGAAACAGTATTATGTGGATGCGGTTCAATCCAAAGTCATTTGTCTGTTTATGGATAATCCGATCTGGCACATGCAGATTTTTTCCGCCTTCACCCGCTGGCGGGATTTTTATTTCGGCATTATGGATGCGGCCCACGGCGCCTTTCTGAAAACCGTTGGCGTCGATGAAAATAAAATCTTTCTGTTTCCGCAAGCAGGACCTGAAATTCAAGCCGACCCGATCCCGTTCACGGACCGCGAAACCGATGTGATGTTCATGGGCGGTATCGGAAAACCGACCACGGATAAGGAATTTCTGGCGGGGTTTGCAAATACCAATGACGCCATCCAGCGGGCTTTGTTGATGGCCCATGACCAAGTGCTGGAACAGTCGGGTGAAGCCTTGGCGGCTTTTCAGTCCAGTTTGATGGCCGCCGGAGAAGACCGCGCCATCCACATTGAAATTCTCGCCCGCGCCGCATCCGACATCGACCGCCGCGCCCGCACCATTCGCCGTTACCGCCTGTTTGAAACCCTGAAAAATATTCCGGTTACGTTTTACGGTGCCTATGATGACGCTTTTAAAAAATCGCAACCGTTGGCGACGTTCAAAGACGGCGTGACGTTTAAAGACATCGAAGCGGCCATGGGCAACACAAAAATTGTTATCAACGACAACATCAACATGCAAGGGGCGGCGTTGATGCGGTTTTTTTACGGAATTTCCCGGGGCGCGCTGATGGCAACGGAACTGAACGATTATCTGAAAACCGGTTTCAAGGCGGGCGAACATGTTATTGAATTGGGTATCAACAGCGCCGACAACGCAAACCGTATTCAAAATGCCTTGGCGTCACCCGGTGCGGCACAAACCATGATTGATAGGTCTTCCGCTGTTTATAAAGACCATCATTTATGGGGCCATCGCTTGCCATCTTTGCTGCCTTTGTTGCAATAAATCTGATTTACTTTTTTTTAAAAATCTGTTTCTCTGATTGGTGCTTGGGGAGGCGACAGTAAACGGGATAGATCAGGAGACAGCAATGTTGAAAATCCGCAATATATTTTTAAGTCTGGTGTTGTTTTTATTTTTGGCGGCGAGCATCTCTGCCCCGGTAACGGTTAATTCAAACGGTGAATTGACGGTTAAAACCGCCGAAGCTAAAAAAGACAAAGACGAGAAAAAGGGCAAGAAAGCGAAAAAGAAAAAGAATAAAAAAGAGAAACACAAAAAAGAAAAAAAGAAAAAGCACAAAAAAGACAGAGACGCGAAAAAGAATAATAAAGACAAAGACGACGAAGACAGTCAGGACGACAACGATGACGACGGTAAAGGCAAAGGCCGTGACGGTAAAAAATGCACCCGTGACCAGCCGTGCAATGATGACAATGAAAACCGCAAAGACGCCGAGCACCGCAACGAAAATAGCCTGAAAAAAAGCAAAAACAAAAAAGACGACGATTGATCCCGGTTCGTTAAATGAATATTCAAAAATACCATCGGTTCAGGGCATCGCCCGGGCCGGTGGTTTTTGTTTTGTTGGGCTTGTTCCTGAGTTTGATTCCGTGTCGCAGTAACGGTTAATACTGCGTGTCAGTGGCGGACTAACCTTCCCCTTTAAAATGTTTAACATTGATGGATTTCAATTTATTCTTGCCAATGGATTGTCAGGCGGAATATCCTTAAGCATTTGTTGGGGACAATAATATCATGTCGTTTTGGTTTAGGCTGATTACAGCGCTTTTGATCTGGCTTGGGGCGACTTCGTTCATGCTGGTGTTGAATGGCGGGGATGAAACGGACGGGTTTAAATTTATTCTCGTCGGGGCCGGGTTTTCCGCTTTGTTCATGTTGCTGACAACGGGGAAAACCCGTTCACACAATCACGATCCGGAACCTGACTATGCAGATCCCGTTGATCCGCAACAGCTTGAAAACAGAAAGATGTCCCTGATTACATTTTTGACGTTTGCCGTTGATGTGGTGATCGTCATCTATATCGCCGGATTTTTTTCAAACCGGAAATCATCGAAAGTTTTCCTGCATCGGCCTATGTGTTCGAGGCCATGGGTTTATCCGCTGAGGACGATATTCCCAATGCGAAAAACCGGGTCGCCACAGGTACGGATTCCGATTTGGATACTGGTCGTCCCGCGCCCGCGCCATCAGCCGCCCCTGAATCGCGTCCGAAGGTTAAGGTTGAACCTGAACCTGAACCCAAGCCCGAACCAGTGGAAAACGTTGATGTGGAGCAGGTTTCGGCTAAAGCCAATGCGGCTTATAAAGCCGGAAATCATTCAGAGGCCGCCCGGTTGTATAAAATCACAGCCGAAGCCGGGGATGCGTATTCACAGTTTGCGCTTGGCTACATGTACAGGAATGGCGATGGCCTCCCAAAAGACGGGAAACAGGCTATTTACTGGTACCGGAAATCTGCTGAACAGGATTATCCCCCGGCACAGTATAATCTGGCCCTGATGTATTTACGTGGCTCCGGCGTTGCCAAGGATCTTACCCTATATGCACGCTGGGTAGGGAAGGCGGCCCTGAACGGGCTTGTTGACGCCCAGGGTCAACTCGGGTGGATTTACGAAACCGGGGACGGTTATGCAAAAGACATGGCCCAGGCTGTTATATGGTACAAAAAAGCCGCCGCCCAAAACGATACTGTGGCCCAGCGGCGGCTGGGTTATCTGTACCTTCGGGGCAGAGGGGTTGAAACGGACAGGGCACAGGGGTTGGCGTGGATCATCATATCCGCGTCACGGGGCGACGGGGACGCCATCAAGGCGCGTCAGTTGCTGATTAAAAAAATGAAGCGGTCCGAGGTCAAAAGGGCTGAAAAAATAGCCCGCGATATGATGGCGATTTTGCCAAAGCCGTGAAATGGTACCTGAAGGCAGCCGAACAGGGTAATGCCAACGCACAAAAAAGTCTGGGGCTGTTGTACAGGCGGGGCAAAGGCGTCAAACAGGATGATGCCGAAGCCATACGCTGGATACAAAAATCCGGCTATTGACACCCCCTCTCTTGTTAATCCGAAGCGGCCACGCTATGAACGGCCATGCGTTGATGTCATTTTATAAGGATGCGTTATGCCAAGTCAGCTTTTTCAACCGATCCGCCTTCGCGGGCTGGAACTGGACAACCGGATTGTTGTCGCGCCCATGTGTCAATACAGCGCCGAAAACGGAAATATGACCGATTGGCATTTGATGCATTTGGGCCAATTTGCCGTTTCCGGATCGGGGCTGGTATTTGTTGAAGCCACCGGGGTCGAAGCCGCGGGCCGGATTACGCCCGGCTGTCCGGGACTGTATTCCGACGACAACGAAGCGGCCATGGCCCGCATTATCCGGTTTTTCCGGGATTACGGTCATGCCCGCATCGGCGTTCAACTGGCCCACGCCGGACGCAAAGCCTCGGCCGAAGTGCCGTGGCGGGGCGGCGCACCGCTGGCAAAAGATGACGCGCGCGCATGGCAAACTTCGGCACCTTCCGATATTCCCTATGGTCCCGGTTGGCCGAAACCGACGGCTTTGGATGATGGCGGGTTGGAGCGCATCAAACAGGCCTTTGTCGATGCTGCCAAACGCGCCGTCCGTATTGGTTTTGATGTTATTGAACTGCATGCGGCCCATGGATATCTGTTGCATGAATTTTTATCCCCCCTCAGCAACCGGCGCAGCGACAGCTATGGCGGCAGCCTTGAAAACCGCATGCGATTTCCGTTGCAAATTTTCAACGCCGTTCGCGCCGTCTGCCCGGATGACATGCCCGTTGGTGTGCGCGTTTCGGCCACCGACTGGGTCGATGGCGGCTGGGGTGTGGATGATACCCTTGTTCTGGCAACGGCGTTGCAGGAACGGGGCTGTGATTTTATCGATGTGTCCAGTGGCGGCAATTCGCCCGAGCAAAAAATCATCGCCGGCCCCGGTTACCAGACCGGATTTGCCGCCGCCGTCAACGGGACCACATCCATGACCACCATCGCCGTCGGGCAAATCAACGATGCTTTTCAGGCGGAAACGATTATTGCCTCCGGACAGGCCGATATGGTGGCGCTGGCCCGCGGCATGCTGTTTGATCCGCGCTGGCCGTGGCACGCGGCCGAGGCCCTGCGTGCCGAAGCCAATTTCCCGCCCCAGTACATGCGCGCCCATCCATCCCTTTCCGGCGAACCCGTCCCCGGCAACCCGGTCCCGGCCAAAAAATAACGGTTGTCTGTAGGTCAGGTTACGGCTTCCATTCCGATCAGTATCTGCTACACTGAAGCGTGTCTTGAATACATGGAATCCGTAGTTACGGCTTCCATTCCGATCAGTATCTGCTACACTACCAAACCTGAAAAACCCTTGTTTTCCAATGGATTGCAAGGGTTTTTTGGTTTTAAAAGCAGCATTTTTTCCTTCAAAACAGGCTGAATTGACGGGGTTTTTGTTCCGTTTCCTGCACGGCGCGCCCTGAAAAATTACGGGTCAGGCCATATTGTTTGTCGGTAAAAGTCATGATCGAAACATCCCCTTCCGGCGGAACGGCTTTGCCGATTCGCTCGCTGAAGGCATCCGCTGTGGCCCGGTTGGGGCAATGACGCAGGTAGGCCGAGTATTGTTTCATCATGAAACCTTCGTCGATGAGCATGTTGCGAAATCCGGATGCCCGCTTGCGTTCCTGTTTTGTCGAAACAGGCAAATCAAATAAAACCAGAAGCCACATGATCTTGTACGCTGATAGCATTTTTAAAATTCCTTGTTCTGTTCATTTATCGGGTCTCCTCTGTAATACCCGGCAGGGCCGGGGCATTGACGACGGCTATTTTTTCAGGGAAATGGATTTTCCCGGACCGCCGTTCAAAGACTTTGACCAAACTTGATACAACCATGACCATCACCCGATAGACATCGGTTTCTCCGTCTTCGGCCATAATGGTTTTCGACATCAGTCCGGCCAGTTGTTGCCTGTGTTCGGGTTCCAACCGGTTTTGCCAATGGCTCGCATTGGATTTCACCAGACGGTCCACCAGCGGCCTGAACGGTTCGATCAAATCATCCACCAGACAAAAATTATTGCGCGCATTGATATGGCCGACACCGATGGACGGGACCAGTCCGGATGCCGTCACCGCCCGGGCCATGGCCGAACGAAGTATGGTGTAGCCGTAATTCAGATGCGCGTTCAGTCCCGGATTTTCCCGGTCACGGCGGAAACCGGAACCAAACAGCCGGGGCCAGTAATACCGTGCGGCCCGGGCTTCGATGTTGTCCGGGTCACCGGCCCGAACCTTGGCGGCCAGTTGTTTCAACCCGGATGATCCGGTTTTGTCGAAACCGTCCAGTGTGCGTGCCTGTTCGAGGATTTTCTTTTTCACAAGGTCCCGCCACAGGCGTTTTTGTTGCGGTACCGGGCTGTCCATTTGCGCCCGCGCCCGCCCGGCGTGCTGGTGGTGACCGCAAAGCGAAATCAGAATGGATACCGGTTGATGGCGGTCGTCGCATAATACCAGCGGGATATCGTGGCCGGACAGTTTCAATAACAAATCATGGGAATAGGTTGCATGACGGCAGTGCGCCAATACGGACTGGATGTCGGATAAAGCAACCCGTCCCAGTTCGGCATTTTTGTCCTTGACGATCAACCATTGCCGTTCGCTGTGTAAATAGCGGCCATCCTCGGCCAAGTCGATGATTTGCCAGCTCATGACCCGGCACCGGGTTCAAGGGTTTTTGTCAATACCGGAAATCTGTAAACGATATCACCCAGTTCATTGGTAACGATGCGCTGTGCCTGATGTTCGATAAAAAATTTCAGTCCGTTTTCCCACATTTTACGCTTTTCTTCCGGGTTTTCATGGCTTGCCATGCGGGCGTCAAATAAGGGAACGACACCTAATTTTGCTTCGCTCATTTTGGCGACGACGACACGGATTTTTTCGCTGACATCGTCCGGGTTGTTGATCAATAAAACGTCTTCCTTGTGGCCCGACCACAACAACCGGTTGCCCGGTTTTCTGCATTCGGGGATGAAATTATTATCGTTGGCTTGCAGCATGGATATCAGTTGCCAGCGTAATTTTCCTTTGCCGTCAAAATAAAAATCCTTGCGGTGGTTGCGCCCGCCGATGAAACCGGCAACGGCTTTCCGTTCGCCCGTGTCATCGGTGTCATAACGGACATTGACCAGTTTGTTTTTTTCAAAAAGTATCAGTTTGTTATTGCCGTTTTCGTCGTTGTGCAATTTGCGGGCGCGGGAAAAAATGGCGTTTTCGGTTGGCTCCTTCACTTTTTTCCCTTGTTTGGGTTTTTCCAGCAATTCGTGTTCCAACTGGGTCTTGGCGCGGACACAAAGTTTTTCCATGGTCGTTTTCAGGGATTGTAAATCGGCGCGGGCTTTGACGATTTCAGGCAAATCCGGCAAGGTGTTCTGGATCGTGACCTTGTTCAAAGCGGACAGTTTGGGATAGTCCTTTAACTGTTTCCGTTTGCGGCAGATATATGATCCATTTTTATCCGGGCCGTCAACGATGCCCATCAATGTGTCTTCGTGCAATTGGCCCGATGTGCTGTGTTCCGGTTTTCGCGACATTTGAACCCGTTCAAGGGTGGCCTGTTTGCAGGCCTGAAAAAAATCAATGTCATCGACAATGGGCGGCGCGATTTTTTCAATAAATACATCAAGATTTTCCCGTTCCGTGCGTTTGGCTTCGTCCATAATGCGTTTGATGATGGCGCGGGTGGCAAACGCCGTAACCATGGCGTCGATGAAATGATGACGGTGGTCGTTGCGGGATTTTTTGCCGCTGGATTTGCTGCCCAATATACCCATCAGACCCCATTTGCCGCGTAACATGGATACAATCTTGCTGCTGACGGCGACGGTGTGTTGTGGTTCCCGATACAGGCAACTTAGATATTGCCGGGTGACGCGGGCGATATAGGAATTGTCCATGCCGTACCGCGCCCGGAAACCGTCTTCATCTTCAAGGTAGCGTTCCATGGCGTCGGATTCGAACCGCCATGATTTATTGTCCGGAAGTTTTTCCGCCCTGCGGACAATGGCTTCCCAGTCGTATTTTGAATCATGTGAAAAAGCGTCATAGGGCGCACGGTTTGATTTATCCGCATTGGCCTTGATGTCGCAAACGGCTTTGTTGGACAGGTCGTCGGAAAAAGTCCTGGACCGGGGTAAAATGTGATCGACTTCAAATTCACCGTTGTAAAGCTGTTGGATGGAAATGGTTTGCCCCGTATATACGCATTCCCCGCCTTGTTGTTTCCAGAGCTTGTATTTCTGTATGTTTTTTGGATTGACGGCAACGTTACGGTCCTTGGTTTTTCGTATTTCCGTTGCGGCCTCGTCCGATGCTTTTTTATTTTCGGCGTTTTTAAGTTCGATTTCCTTGCGGGCCTTGGCGCTTTTGTTCAATTCCCGCGCCAGTTCGATATGAATGCTTTCCGGGCATCCGTATTTTTTTATCACTGCGTTGACGGTTTTACGGATTTGATTTAACGCCATATGCACAACCGGGTTGGCAATGCGGCCGTATTTTTGTTCATTGGCGTTGGTGTCGGGCGGGGTGTCCGTTTCCCGGCGGTAATCGGAAACCCAAATGGGTGCGGTGGTATAGCTTTTGAGAATTTCACCGTAATAGGGCAGGCGGTCATAAACGACACCATCGGCGGTCATGGCATGAACCAGACCGGCTTCGTCTTCGGCAATCCGGGCCGGGACAACGGATTCTTTAAGTTTTTCCAGAATTTTTATGGTCGCCGTCCGTCCCATATGCCCCCAACCCGAAGGCATATCCGCGGCCACTATCCGCCGGGCAAGGTTTTGATCTCCGCCCACCAGCGGCATGATTTGACGAAGGGCTTTGCCGTGATCATGAACCCGGGCCAGAATACCCAGAATGGCGTCCCGGGTTTCATCACCTGTTTCATTCCAGCGGGGGCCCATAACGGCTTCGTCACCCAGAATTTTATCAAACGGGTAACCTTTGATGCCGGTGCGGGTTTCGACATTTTCAAGGCTGACTTTATGGGATGGGCCAAGTTCCAGTAACTTTTTTATGGCAGTTATGTTTAAATCTTCGCCGGTCATTAGATGTTCAACCAGCAAATCCCTTTCATCCAAAGTCAGTTCATGGGCGCGCCCGGATTTATCGGAAATGCGTAAATGATTGCATTCTTCATAAATGCGCCTTTGCTGAAACAACCGGGACAGACGCGGCAAGCGGTCCTCGTCCGGGAAATATGGGCATTTCCCCGGCGGCGGTGATGTAATGGCGCGCTGGAAAAACAGTTCATCTGCCACCTTTTCCTTTAGCTCAGCGGTTAATATTCCGGGATAATATTCAGCCTGTTTGTCCCAAATGATGCCGAATTCATCAATCAGCATTTCCCGGCTTGGATAAAAAACGTATCCGTCTTTGTTGTTTTCCAGTGCCGTTTTGTTGATGCGGGTCGGTTTGTTGTTTTTTTCAAGCCAGCGAAGATACTGGCCATAGGTTTTGAAATATTTGACTTTTAAGTCGCGTGATGCCTTCTGCTGTTTCCCTTTTTTCCTTGTCCTCTTTGATATCGCTTTCAAGAAAGGCCGAACTGCCACGGTGTTTGGCGATATGCAAAATCGCCCGCGCGAGATGTTCTGGTCCTACCTTTTCGCGAGATGCTTTGGCTCGGCATGTGATGGGGGACAGGTCAAGAATGTCTTTCGGCATTGCGTTGCGGGGATAGCCAATACCGTTTTCCGATAATAAATCCGATAATCTGTCCAGCCGTCTGTTTTTTTGGTCAAGCGTTCGCCTTGCACCACGTTTAAGGCGGCGTTCTTCGGCGCCTTCGGGGATGACCCATGTTCCGACACATCCTTCTTTTATATGATAATCCGGATCGCCTGATTCATTTTTATTGGTTTTTAACTCAAGAATGCAAATCCCAAGCGAGGCGACGCCAACGTCAATCCCCAACCGGTAACGGAAACTATTCTGAAGTGTCATTTTGTTCTCCATGCCATATTAACAGGTATTGTTGTTGACAAACAGGTGCCCGTCAATGGATAATAGGGTTTCCGTTATGCAACGTAGCAGATGCTGATCGGAATGGAGTCAAGTCGTAATAAGTCTTATGACGAAAAATTATGGAAGCCGGTCTTGTATCGGCTTCCCTTTTTTTTGTTTTGCCGGTTTTCCCGTCGCCATTGAAGGTTTTTGTTATTTTTGTTATCATGAACTTTCGGGAACGGTTTTGGGCCGAGAAAGGGCCTGATAAAAAGCAGAGAAAAGCATCCGGACGTCCCTGAGGATTGATTTTGGTTGATATTGTCGGTGCGTCCAGCGCGGCCAATTTCGCGCTTGCGGGCAAAACCATATCTTCAAAACTGTCAACGCTGTTTCCGTCCAGTAAACCGACCGGAACACAGACCCTGACGCTGGCCGATGGCGCGGCGGCATCATCCGTCGAAGTGCCTGAATTCAATATCAATTTACGTGACACCCGGGTTGCGCTGAAACTGGCCCTGACTACCGGTCAAGCCGTTTCCGCAACGCTTGTGGCGCTGCGCGGTGCGGTCGATCTGGCCTTGAAAGACGGCCTGGTGTCGGAAAAATCCGTCGTCATCATCGGCGGTACCCGGCTGTCGCGTGTTAATTTAAGTTCGCAATCAAAAATCGCCCTTGACCGCATTGATAACCTGATCGCCGATTCCGGTTTTGCCGGGGCCAATTTTATTTCCAGTTCCGGGCGCACGGTGCGCGTCAACATCAACAGTTTTGGCGGCACGTTAACGATCAAGCCGCAGCCGCTGGATGCCAAGGGTCTGGGGCTGGACAGTTTCTCGCTGATATTTGAAAACGATCTGAATGCAACGGATGCGGCCTTGAACGATGCCATTGCCTTGGCCGATGTGCGTATTGAGCGGCTCCAGTCCGTGCAAAATGCGCTGGATGGCAATGATCCCTTTGGCGCCAGCATCACCCGCACGCTGGGCGGAACCCGGGCCGCTGAATTGCCGTCCGGATCGCTGGTAAATCTGATTGCCTGACTGTAAACTTCCTCAGTTTTTAAATAACCATTTCGGGAACGCCCTATGAACGCGCCGCACAACCATCATGCCGAACAGATCAAACACGCATTGGACCTGCATCAGGCCGGGCAACTTGAACAGGCCATGGATATCTACAAAGCCGTCCTTGCCGAAGACGGCGAAAATGTCGATGCCCTGAATTTGATGGGGGCGGTGGCATTGGCATTGGGACAGGTTGACGCGGCCATTGCCCTGACCGCGCGGGCGCATCAACTGGCACCGGATTATTTTGCCCCGCTGGTTAATCTGGGCAACGCTTTGCAAGCCGCAAACCGCTTGGACGAAGCTGTTGTCTATTTTGAAAAAGCCGTTCAAATCAATAACGCTGATGCCTCGGCCCATAATAATCTGGCCAGCGCGCTGAATGCACTTGGCCGCTTTCTTGATGCCAAAAACCACGCGGAAAAAGCGTTGCAGATCAACCCCGCCATGGCCGCCGCCCATAACAATCTCGGCAATGCCTTTAAAGGCGATGGCGACCGGGTCGAAGCCATTTCAAGTTTTCAGAAAGCCATTTCCTTTGACGATCAACAAGCCGACGCCTGTTACAATCTGGGCACCTTGTTTGTCGAAGATGAAAATTGGGAACAGGCCGGGGACTATTTGAAACAGGCCTGTGCCCTTGATCCGGACAGTGCGGAAAAGCTGTTTCATCTGGGCCTGTTTTACCAAAAAACCGATGACGATAAATCGGCCCTTGAATGTTACCGCAAGGCCATCGTCATCAAGCCGGATTATACCGATGCCCATGTCAATATTTCGGTTTGTCTGCGCAGTTTGGGGCGGGTACAGAAATCCATTGCCGCGGCCCGACGGGCTTTGCAGCAACAACCGGACAGTGCCGATGTGCACTGGAATTTGGCGTTGTCGTTGCTTCACGCCGGGGAATATACCGAAGGCTGGCAAGAATACGAATGGCGCTGGCAAAATCCCGGTTTCACCACCAAACAACGTGACTTCCCGGCCCCGCAATGGCACGGGCAACCGGCAACGGAGGCGACGTTGCTTGTTCACGCCGAACAGGGTTTCGGGGACACCATTCAATTCATTCGCTACGCCACGCTGGCAAAGGATCGGGTTGGGCGGGTCATCGTTGAATGTTTCCCGCCGTTGAAACAATTGTTTGAAAGCGTTGCTGGCGTCGATCAGGTGCTGGCCACCGGCGAAGAACTTCCGGGATTTGATTATCATATTCCGGTGATGAGCCTGCCAAAGGTGTTTGAAACCACGGTGGAAACGGTGCCGGGCGATGTGCCTTATTTGTCACCGTCCGATAACGCCATGCCCCATGAAAAAATTGCGGCCTCCAATAATTTCAAAGTCGGGTTTTGCTGGGCCGGAAGCCCGACCAATGCCAACGACCGCAACCGTTCCATGGATGTGAAAAGGTTTGCAGCCCTGTTTGACATGGATGGTGTCGATTTTTTCAGTCTGCAATTCGGTGCCGGCGCTGACGCCTTTGATGAACTGGAAAAACGGGAAAACGTTTATGACATCGGCCCCGATTTAAAAGGTTTTGACGTGACGGCGGCTTCTATCAAGGCCCTTGATCTGGTGATCTCGGTGGATACGGTGACCGTGCATCTGGCGGGGGCGTTGAATGTGCCGGTGTGGGTGTTGCAACCGTTCGCCATGAGCTATTTATGGCTGGCCGGGGAAGATACCAGCCCGTGGTACCCGTCATTGAAACATTTCCGCCAATCCCGGCCCGGCGACTGGCAAGGGGTGATGGATGATGTCAAGACAGCGTTGATGGGGCGCACCGGTTCAGTCTGACAATATAGGAAATCATCCCTCTATAATTAATTATATTTTACCGACAAGCAAACAAAACCTGCTTTCGGGTAAATTATGTTTTACTGTATAGTGATTTTTTTCAAAAAATTAAAGGAATTTAACTATCGCTGATTTGTTATGGGGCAATGTTTTTTATAATGAGCATTTCGCCGGGGTTTTGCGGGAAGAGCCCGGTGAACGGACCTCGTTTGCCTATGACGGAGCCTATCTTGAATCCAGTAATCCGGAATTGCCCATACTTTACCAAAGCGTCAGAAGCCGTATATCAGCCCATCCGGTTTGCTTGGTTTTTTCGACAATCTGGTATCTGAAGGTTGGCTGGAAAAAGCGCAGTCCCGATTTTTGGGCAAGCGTAAGGCGACACGTTTTGAGCTATTACTTGCTTTTGGATATGATTGTGCGGGTGCTGTTTTCATCATTGACCCCGAACCAAAGCCATTTACAGAGGCGCTTAGTGATCTAAGCGACCCGAAACAGCTTGCTGTTATGTCAAGCCGCGCTTCTTTGTCCGGTGTTCAACCAAAATTGGCGATTGTGAAAAAAAATGGAACGTATCTTCCTGCTAAAGCCGGAGAAGTAAGTACACATATTGCAAAGTTCCCATCCAGAAATCATGATGATCTGGTTCTTAATGAATATCTCACGATGCTGGCTTTCAAAGCTCTATTACCGAAGGATGACGTTGTCGACCTTCATTTGGGTGAAATCGAAGGTGCACCGGAAAAGGTTCTGATTATCAAACGCTTTGATCGGAATTTAATTCACTTGGAAGAAAATTTTGGTGGTGGTCCCGGTGATCAATTCCAACAAAGTTCTTTTGGAATTAAGCGTGTCCATTTTGAGGAATTCAATCAGCTTCCTGGGTTTCCCTCTGATGCAAAATATGAGGGCGCACATAAGGACATGGCTGATTTCATGTCCAAAACAGACGGCTGCCTTCCTGTTGAGATATATCGTCTGTACCAGCGCATTCTTGCAGGTATTCTTCTTGGTAACACTGATATGCATTTGAAAAATTTTGCCATGTTTCATACCGGATTGGGATTTCGTCTGACCCCGTCCTATGATCAGGTTGCGGCGGCGCTTCACACCTATCAGACAATGGCATTGGCTATTGGCGGAGCCCGTGAATTGCCGATCAGAGACTTAAAGCCGCGTTCTCTCATTAAAATGGGAGAAGAGTTTCAGCTCTCAAAAGAGGTTATCAATATGGCCTGTGATGAAATTGCTGCCAATTTGGATGCCGCTAAAGAGGTTGTTTATTCCGCAGATACTGATTGCAATGCGCTCAAGGACAAACTTATCAACTTCATGGATAAACGATGGAACGGAACATTCGCCTGAATTGGCAAGAACTTGTCGAAGAAGCAATAAATCGACGTAAGCTGCAAAAACTGACGCAAAAAAAATTGGCGCTACTTGCTGGCGTTAGTGGGCCGACTGTGAACAGTTTTGAACAGGGAAAAACGAGTATTACCCTTGCATCGGCATTAAAAATTCTCAAGTCCCTCGGCCTTGCTTAATTCTTGTTGGTCATTCATGAAACGACCAGATGGCGTTGACGTCGCCTTCAAACTGGTATGATCCGATGTGGTTCAGCTCAATCTGCCGGTCAAGGTGGATTTTGCCGCCGATGGACTGGAACCGGCGGCAAAACGCATAATCTTCGCTGAGGTAATATTCTGTTTCCGCATCGACCATGGTGTCAAACAGGCCATAGCAAAATTCGCCGATGTCTTCGCCTTTTTGCAAATAGGGCTGGTTGCGGTATCGGAGTTCCGGCATGGCGTCCTGAAGGCGTTCGATAACATCCCGTTTGATCATCAGAAAACCGGTGCCCAGATCCTTGACTTCCAGCACATCGGCGTTTTTATTCAGATCCTGTTCGGCTTCGATGAAATTGAGAACATAGGTGCTGGCGAAATTCTGCAAATCGGTTTTGCCTTTGGCGGCGGCCTTGTTAATGGCTTCCCAGTTGATGGTTTTCATCGGGTATGCCCCGCCGATGACATCCTTGTCATGGGCAATCAGGCGTAAAACCGATTCCGGTTGCCATTCGATATCGGCATCAATAAAAAACAGATGGGTGGCGTCCGTATCAAACATGAACTTGGCGACCAATGTATTGCGGCCGCGCGTGACCAAGGCTTCGTTGCGGATGAAATTGATGACAACATCGATATGAAAAGTACGCAGGACATGGACCGTCTGCAATAAAGACGTCACGTACTGGGCATTGATCATGCCGCCGTAACAGGGCGTTGCGATATGAACGCGGGACGCTGCGAAACGGGCTCTGAGTTCATCGGTTAATTGCATGTTAGGTTGCTTTCCGGTTGTTTGATGCCCCTGTATAGCCGATAATCGGCAAAGGAAAGGTTAACGCTTAGGGTCTCTAATGGATCAACAATTGGAAAAAATGCCGCTGGCCGAAATTTTTGCCGCCGCCAACGATTGTTACCGGGCGGGCGATTTGGTGCGGGCTGAAAACATGTTCAGGCATATACTGGAACGCAGTCCCAACCATGCGGCGGTGCATTTTTATCTGGCGCAAACCTTGCTGGCCGGGGGACAGTATCTGGAAGGCTGGCGGGAAATGGCGTGGCGTTTCAAGGTTGAAGCCGGGGCAGGGCGCGCCTTCAACGTCCCCGCCTGGGCGGGCGAGGCCCTTTCCGGCAAAACCGTACTGGTGCACGCGGAACAGGGATTTGGCGACAACATCCAGTTCGCGCGCTATGTGCCAATGCTGTCGGAACTGGGTGCCCGGGTCATCGTTGGCTGTAAATCCGGCCTGAAACGATTGTTAACCACGTTGCCGGGCGATGCGGTGATTATCGAAACCGGGGACCGGGTCGGGGCTTTTGACTATCACGCGCCGTTGATGAGTCTGCCTGAAATCTTCAAAACCACCCTTGATACCATTCCGTCCCGGGTTCCCTATTTATCGCCGGAGCCGGAATTGGCGAAAAAATGGGCGGAAAAATTTTCACGCGACGCCGGTTTCAAAGTGGGTATTTGCTGGTCCGGCAACCCGGATTACCCGTTGAACCCGATCCGTTCATGCAGGTTTGATGATTTTTTGACCTTGATGGATATTCCGGGCGTTAAATTTTATGGCTTGCAACTGGGCGAAGCCCGCAAACAGGCAGATACCTTTCCGGCGGACCGGGATTATCAGGATTTGTCGGCCCAATTATCCAATGATCTGGGCGCATTTACCGAAGACGCGGCGGTGATGGCAAATCTGGATTTGATTATTTCAACGGATACGGCGGTGCCGCATTTGGCCGGTGCCCTGGCGCGCCCGGTGTGGTGTCTGCTTAGCCATTTTGCCGATTGGCGCTGGTTAAAGGACCGGGACGATTGCCCGTGGTATCCGACCATGCGTTTGTTCCGCCAACCGGAGGCGGGAAACTGGGCGTCGGTGTTCACAGCTGTGCGCGACGCTTTGCAGCAAACGGTTATGAAATAAAGTCGTCCAGTTCCTGATCCAGTTCGTTCATGCGTTTGCCAATGGCGTCGCGCATGATTTCCAACTCTTCATACATGGCTTCGATAAACATGTCACAGGCTTCATCGGCGCGGTCCCGGTCCTTGATGCGGTTCATGTAATAAACGGCGGCGCCTAACAACATGAACGTGGTGCCGCGATTGGACAGAATCCGGGCCGGGGTGTGGGCTTCGTCGGTTTTGGCCATATAGGCGACAATATTTGAAACGATGGCAAAATAGTCACCCCGGTCACATTCGCCGACGATGCCTTTGATGTCGTCGATAAAACGGTGGATTTCATTGGACATATCGCCCCGTTCCCAGGCATCCAGGAACATATCGTGGTCATAGATCGGCGATTTTTCAACGATCCCGTCCATGATCGCCTTTTTATCCAGCACTGTGGTCAGTTTGATGGTTTCCGAACGTTTCGGGATCATGCGTTTGATCATCACGCCGTCGGAACAGTTATAGTAATTGTTGCGGGAATAACGCTGAATCCGTTGTTCCATGGTGTCTTTGGCCCAGTAAAGGATGCTTCCGGTCATGGCGAGGCCGCCAAAATTGGCCGGGACCGGCATGTCGTATGCTTTTTCTTCGAGAATATCCAGCTTGCCGTAATAATCGGAATTCAATGAATGGTGAACGTCCGGATCACGGGTGCCGAAATCGATGCCAAATGTGTAAAAATTCTTGAACCCCAGTTCCTGCGACAGGGTGAATCCGGTGTTGGCGACGGTCGGGCCGGGCATATCAAGGATCGCCGACGGCACGCCAAAAATCGGATAGGAACTGAGGGCTGCGCGGAAATAGAAAATGTTTTCATCGAACAGTGTCTTGATTTGCGGATCACAGGTCGATGACGCCATCAGGACAATACCGCTTAGGTCAAATTCTTTCGACAGGTTGTGCAAAACTTCATAGGGCGGAACGCCGCGTTCGATTTCCGCATGGTAATCCGGTTTGATACCGGCGGTTAACAATGGTCTTAACCCGGTACCGCAAGAGACAATGATGGCTTTGTCAACGTTGGCTTTGATGAACGGCAGATCGTTGTCAATGGATGGCCCGGCACCGATGATAAACACCGGAATTTGTGAACGTTCCATTTGATTGCCCTGTTTGCCCTGGTCTTTGTTATGGATGCGCTGTTTGCCGTTTATCAGGTTGCGAAAAGTGTTGGTGATCATGCCGATTTCATCGCGGACGAAACCAAGGCCGACCAGCAACAACAAGGCGTCTTGTTTGAAAAGTTGAATGGCGGACTGGAAAACCGAATTCTGGTAATGGCCGAAAATATAGGTGCCGTCGGTGAATGCCGGGTTGCGTTGGCGCATTTGCACGCGGATATTTTCCGATATGGCTTCGGGCGAGCTGCTGATGATGATGTGCATGGTGCGGCCATCATGAAAAATTTTATTCAGCAAACTTTCCCAGTCAAATACATGAAGCGATTGGTAAAGAAATTCCATACTCGGTTCAATCAGGATCAAATCCTTGCACTGGGTTCTTTCTTCCAACAGGGATAAATGAAAACCAAGCCCGATACCCAGTACAATAACGTGATAGGCTCTTTCCTGGTTGGGATAATCCAGAACTTCGATATCGGCTTGTCGCAGACGGTCCAGCATATTGTTGGCGAAATGGTCGGCAAATTCATCAAGCGAGGATTTTTCCGGGGGATAAGTGGTAATCCGGTCTTGTGTGCGGAAAAAGGCTTCGACTTGCTTTTTGGCGTGCTCTTCGGCCCCTTCGCCATATAATTCGACACCGGAATAACGGATATCGGGGCCGTTTTCATGGTAAAAAACTTCCGATTGCGGCTGGTAATGTTCAAGTTGTTCATAGACGGCGGGCATCAGCGTTTTAAACGCCTGCATATTGGCATCGAACATGGACTGATCCGGATTTTTTTCCGGTTCCGGATTGGCTGGTACAATATCGATGTGGCTTGTCATGCTGTCATTCCTGATTTTCGGTCCAGTTGAACGATCCCCGGATCATAGGTTATATTGCAGTTTAATAAAACAGAATGTGTTTATGGCTGGTTAATGGCCAGAGTAAAAGGTTGGGAAAAAAATTAGGGGCAAAAAATTGGGGGTGGTTAAAAAAAATTCAAAAAAAACTTGAAAGGTGGAAATAAAAGG